>Ga0115011_10002055_pt1 | contig 14112 bp, 1 predicted proteins | sample TroAtlMetagenome_2_FD_88705 | JGI IMG/M metagenome (GOLD analysis project Ga0115011, IMG submission 88705) | Marine eukaryotic phytoplankton communities from Atlantic Ocean - Tropical Atlantic ANT8 Metagenome | ecosystem: Environmental > Aquatic > Marine > Oceanic | place: Tropical Atlantic...
CAGCCTTCGGCTATAAATACTAGATCTAGCGGCCAGATCAGGCAGTTCTCAGTCAGGTTTCTCCCCTTAGAGAAGGAGCAAGGTCACCGAACTCAGTTATAGCATAAGCATAAACTGGTTTGGACCCACTTAGACTTAACCCTCTAAGTGACCTGCATGCAATCGTCATTGATGATATAAACCTCTTTGTGCACATTGTCGCACAAAGCACTGTCTTAGCTAAACTACCCCACTAAAGATATAGGTTAAGTGCTTTTTGGAACTGGTTTATCCCAACTCAGTCGGCCCACCGACTTCGAGTAGAGTCATACACAGATTGCATTGTCAAAGGACATCTGCCTGGAGGGTCACATAACTCCAGGGGGATCACTTCTTTGCCAATTAAGTGCAGTCGTACTAGATTGAATTGGCGAGCTGACACTGTTTCTGGGACCTTCGCCATTGTTTCCCGTGACGCTAACTGCACAGGACTCATAGCATCGGCCAGAACAGAGCCCTAACTCCCAGTGGTAAGCTATAGTATTAGTCTATATCGATTAATGCCGCCTTAAATCAGATCTAGTTGCTTTCTGTAGTATTATGTGTATTGACTAGTTTTAACTTGGTTAGCCCCAAATTTACACTACTATTTGCAGTTGGTTCTGACATCTCGGCAAACCCGACCCCACAAGGACAGAGTGGAACAAGGAGGACGCGCTGTACATTGTCATTACTTCATACTAGCACTTATGTATTGTTGAACTTGGGCGACAAATAAAATTGTCTGTTATAACGTCTTGAAGTACCTTTCTGATCTACAAGGGAAAACCTACCAATTTATGCATGGCAAGCACTGCAGCAGGCCCAAAACCAGTAGTAAAAGCTATCAATTGAAGGTCATCTTACAGCAGGAGTAGGATCAGCTTAGGCGGCTAACCCCAAGGTAACGGGATTAGCCTAGAAGTTGACCCTATAGTTAATCCAGCTGCATCCTTAAGGCAACCCTTTCGTTCAACAAGACTGCCCTAACCATTAGGGGAGGTTCCCTGGGAAAGGTTCCCTAAACTTGGCTACTCCGAGAACTCCTGCATGATTTTTGTTGCGAACAATCCTCTGCAGTAAGGCCGTCAGTTCGCACAATAACTGAGTTCGACAAGAAACTCTCTCTGGTAAGGGACAGAGATGGAGTCTTGTTGAACAAGGTTTAGTCAACGGTTGTGAAGAACAATTGGTTGGCCGGTAGTAAGGTGCTGCTAAAGACAAAGAGTCACAGCCCCGAACCCGTCGCGGTCGGTTGCAGGAGCCTAGCTTCCGCTACTTGCCAAACCTTCTGACGCAGAAGGTGGTTAGTCAGTGAAAGGTTAGCAAGAGCCAGCCGGCTCTAGCAACCGGGGTGTAGAATTCTGGTATCCGAGCCTCCGGGTATCCCTACACCTTAACCGACGCAACTAGGAGAGTGTAAAGGTGACCTTCACGCACCCTCTCCGACCCGCCTGCCCGGTGCGACCTGAAGTTGTGACCTTCTAGTCAATATTCCGGGACGCGGCTTTAGCCGTGCTCTTTCGAACAGGCAACAAACCCAGCAGAGTAAACTGCGCTAGTGTTTACACCTCAGTAGATATTCACGGCATAAACCAGTGGGCCGTTGGTCCCTGCCACCACAAAGACAGGTCGTAACGCCCTCGGTACGGTGTAACGCAAAGAGGCTGCCGCTGGTGCCTCCATTCCTAACAGCTGGTTTAGCCACTGGAGGCAGTGACTTGTAAATCCTGGGTTAGGCGTGACCGTTACATCGGAAATTTGCCATATTTTTCTGCCCGCGGACGGGAGGTCTAAGGGTTAGCAGTGGCAGAGTCTACCTGTGATAGTGCGACTGCTGTCTTCAAAAGAGACGGCTAAGTATCACAGCAGACTATAAAGTTTTCTGTATGGACTAGACGGCTTGAGTTGGGTGAATTGAAATAGTCTGGCCAGACACAACCAGGAAACGATATCTGGTGAAAGTTGCTTTCCCCGTTACTCGCTATAGCGCCTGACTGTAAAGGTTTTACCTTTGCACTAACCGACTACAGCACATAGTTGGCGGGCCCGTGTACCCTATTTGCTTGAGGGGAGTCTTACCTGCAGTGTACCAGGTGTGACCTTGGTCTTGGGGGTTTTTAGTGTACCAAGATCCGGGGATCTAGATTGTGAAGTTTCTAGATCAGCACCAACGCCGACAGGCGTGCTTACCGTTACTGGCGAGCGTTCACCGGTGATCAGTTCTCTTTCCAGTTGACTACTAGATTGAGAATTGAGGGAGATCACTTGGTAGTGAACATTTGTTCGCTGAAGGGAGGACGGTGGACCAAGACCTAGTATTCACCTAACCTACTAGTGTTGGATCTAGACGGCTACCACCGTCAGCCAGACCCTGGTCCTATCACTGTTCGTCAGCAGTGGTGGGATTAGCTGAGTAACGCAAAGAGCGATACAAGGCCAGGGCGAGGACACGTAAGGCATATACCAGTTGGGAGCTGGTAGTCACGTACTGCATTTACGTGTTGATGGTATCTCAGCTATAAGTACATAGCTCAGCTACGATCGATATCAAGCAAATCTACCTGAGAAGGCCGTCGTTTTGTGGCGAAGACGAGTCCTTTGTTGAGGGGTATTTGTGCAGACGGGCGATACTAATACACCACGTCGATAGAGTCCACTCTCGCCGTACCTTCGCTAAACGCTACTGCGTTTGGTTGCAACGGCATCTAGCCAATCAGGTATCCAAATTATAGCCAAGTACATCGTACCTTGCTGTAAATTTATCTGTGCACACTTGTGAGCAGAGTATACTTTTCGGCTGGGCATATACCTGACCAACTATTTGCTGAATCCGCTGAGCGTCGCGCTCTCAGTAGGATTAGCGACCAAAGTCACTAGTAGATTTTGGTTGGTACGACCGAGGTACGAACCAGCATATCGAGAACATCCTCCTTCCAATATGACGGAAGAGGAAACGTTCCCAGGACCGGGTTTGCTCGCACCCGTTGAACTGTCAAAGAAAGTCAGCGTGAAGGGACTGAGAATCTTTGAAAACATATGCATCGACGCTGAACCAACGGTACCCGGGAAGCCGGATACTATTTGGAGATTCTTCTCCGCACTCGTGAGTGGAGATGACCAGCAGAAAATTAAGAGCATTCGCATACGGCCTGCCACAGCAGGCCCGGCCAACTGTACATGTGCGACCGATGGTCACGACAGGCTTAAAACGCATTGTCGTTGTGGGGATGGTGCTAGCGGAACCATTACCTTCCACTCTACAGATGGGATTAGCGCGTTGATCACTAATCTGCGACAACATGCTCAGAGCCACCCTGATGGGTACATATTTGCCCAGGACAGGGGGGTAGATGGGTATATTAATTTCTGCCCTGGTTGCTGTCTATTCAATAGACAAGTACTCCATCACAAAACCCGTGTGTCAGTAGGGGACACAGGGCAATGGACACTGCCTGGTGATTTGGCCAACAAACCCATTGAACCAGGCAGGATAAAGGCAATTTCCGCCATATTATCCAGCATGTTACAAGGATATTCATGTTCAGACGTGAGATCTCTTGGCCATGCCATAGCAGGCAACACTATGGCTGAAGCTGGCGATAAGATTAGGGATGGAGCCTCGAGACTGTTGCGTGATAAGTCTCGGTTGGCAAACCCCACGGGTGAGTTTATATTCATCGATTGGTACCAGCAGGTTATGACATCACCTCTAGCCGAGGTGGTGGGATTAGCCTATAAGGTCACAGATGCCTTATTTACCACCTGCGCCGGCTTCCCAGGCACTTACGTCGAAGAGTGTTCTAAACAGCATGCTCCAGACCAGCGGGACGCCTTACTAAGGGGTCTCCGCGTTGCCGTCTCGGCCGGAGCGACGCCACCACCAGCGTCGCCCCCTCGACGGCCTCCGAGAACTCCTTCTCCACGTGGTCAGTCGTTACCCGAACAAACAAAGGTACTAGAAACGCGGATTGAGCAGCGCTTGAACAGGATGATAAGACTGCTAGCTGACAACCCCGTTGATAGCCTTAGGGACAGGTCAGGGAGTTTGTATGTCCTCGATGCATTAGTGCAACGAATCGACCGGGTACACGAGGATCTCTCCGATATATTCGAAGGAACTGAGATAACCTCCGAATTAGAAGCGAAGCATCGGCCTAACTACCAGTCTCTGACTGCTAGGAAGAACGAGCTGCTGTGTTATATCTCAGCAGAAATTCGTCGAGCGGGACAGGAATTAGGTAATGTCCGGGGTCACGATGAGCGGCGCTTGCCACCCCGCTCATATGAGACTTCCCGCGATCAAGATCTTCCTTCCGGGGAGGAGATTGACCACGAAACTGACCTTATAGGTCAGCTATTACATCTCGTAGACGAGGGTGAAAAGAGATGCCAAGAGATGCTTGACGATCCCAATGTGGGAAGGAAACAGCATGAGTTTCTCGACATCCTTAATGGTGTCATACCTAGGGGGACCAAACAGTTGAAGGATCTCAGGAAGATGACTACAACTGCCCTCAAGTGGTTGAAGCAAACCAACCGCGAGATGACCCATGAGAGACGAGGTTTGCTATGGGATCGTGTGGACAGAGTTAGACGTGCGGAATTGCTATGGCAGGAATTAGCACTTCAGGCCAATAGCATTGACCGAACCCATGGGTTTAGTCAAGGAAATGGTGGAGCTGGTATAAGCTTGAGGAGGCAGACCCTGGATCCCTATTATGGGGAAGCCGAGGGTAAGCCATTTCAGAATCTACTTGAGTGGATTACTGACCTCGAGGATAAAGTTTTGAGGCACTTTCCAAACCAGCATGACAAGGTACTTCACGCCATGGACCATTTGTCCCCCAAAATTTCGACCGTCGCTAAGTCCCACGATTTCCGCTCATACCAAGAACTTAAGGCTTGGTTATTTTCTCTCTACCTTAATGAGAAAAAGATCCTAGATAGTTGGGTCGCCCGATTAGTACGCACAGGATCCACTAGACATAATATGACTAGTGCTGAGGTTGGGCTTTATGTTACCGAAGTACAGGGAACATTAAAGCAGATCTTGAGTTGCACGGCTCATACCGCCGACCTGAAAGGTAGACTGTTTACCCGCCAGAACGTAGCATTCCTAGGTAGAACCATCCTGACCCCGCTGAACAAACCCACAGGTGAAAACCAGTGGCACAAGTTTGGCACCGAGGTTGTTCCCAGACTCCGCAGAGAAGGCGGAGAAGTGGAACCCGCGGTTATGTTTAATGCATTAGAGGTCAGGCTGGAGGAAATCCGAGTTGATGAGAAGGCACATGCCGAACTCAACGAGGATGCATTGCGTGGCGGGATAGGCAGATCTAAGGCAGGGACCAGTGAGTTCCTCCGGAAAGTCCAGAACAACATTGAGTTGCTCTTGGAGGATGGCCAAGACCATGAAGACGTATACCGTGAGGCAGTATTACTCGCTCAAGGTCAATGCGCACAGGACCCGGCCACCGGATCCGGAGACACTCTTCCCCACCTACCAAGTGGTAGTGGGGGCGGTGGCAGACTTGATTCTGCAAATACCCATGTATCAGTCATAACGACACCCCTCAACAATAGTTGGGGGCGATCGTATGATGTTCACCAGGTAACCAAGGCTGGTGGTCAAGGACTGTTACCAGGTGCTGGCCAAGTTCTGGTCAACCAGGAGTCTCTAGAGCAGGCTAGGCGCTGGCATATGCAGTTTAAGCTGCGATGCTGGGTCTGCCCTAACCATGCACCAGCACATGAGTTTGCTGGATGTCAGTCTGCACTAGAGGCGTCACAAAAGGCAAGGTATGACGCAGCCAGGGACCCTAAGCAGGGCCCTGGATTGCAATGCTTTTCCTGTCTTGACGGGACGTGTTTTGTCAAACGATGCCTTGAGCAAGGGGTCGCCGGTCAGAAAGGCCGACTACCCATGTGCTCCAAGAATACAGCGTTGACAGACTGTCAGCAGTGCCTAAGGGAAATTTCATCCAGCCCTAAGAAGAAGGGTCAGTTGAAACCTTTCCATGCGCTTATTTGTCGCATTGGAGGGCATATAAGGGTCGTAGACCTCCCCACTGTCATCCACAAGATGATAGGGATATATGGGGAGGGAATGACTGAACTGAGAATCTTCCCCATCTATGATCTGGCATCATCTATGGGACAGGGTACGGGCAACTTTGACGCCGGTATAACGGGGTCCAATGATCGTGGTACGATTAAGGACCCAGACATCTTCCAATCAGACTCCAGTGACGATGATGAAGATGAGCGACCCAGGCATGGCGTTCACGGCGCCAAGTCTGGGGGCCGCCACTATGTCGATCCTAGCGAATACCCAGACACCTATGGGCCAATGGTCATGGATACCACTAATGGTACATCCGTGAAATACGACGCTAGTTCCATGGACGACAAGGTCGTCTCAGAAAAGGCCGGAGTTGCTGTATATTTTATGCAGCAGCTGCGCCTGGGAGACAGTGTTATACTCTGTTTCTATGACACAGGTGCCCAGATGTCACTGATTCAAACAAAGCTGGCTAGGCATCTGCGACTGCCTATGATCAACCGTGAAGGCTTCCATTTGGTAGGTGCAGGCGAACATGTCACCCGCACCACCGACGGCACATATGATCTTGTGCTGGGGAAGGGGCCAGAAGGCGAGATTTATCGCTTTTCTGTCTCAGGCATGAAAAAACTCACCGGAACCATGCTACAATGTGAATGGACATCTATTCATGATGAAGTACGGGCGAGGAGTGAGGCTCTGGCCTTGGAATACCCATGTTTCGAGAGCCTAGGCTTCTGCCTCAAGAAGGGAGAAACCTTGCCTCCAATAACGGGTGGAACTGATGTCCAATTACTCATTGGGCTCAAGCTCCCCGCATTACAGCCTACTGTAATATTCAGCATGCCCTCTGGCATTCTGGTCGCCAGAGCGAAGTTATATGATGTCTATCACAGTAACATTGTCTTTGGAGGGATGTCTCAGGCATACAATGACCACTTCAAAGCTACGTACGCCCAATTTACTAGTTCACAAAGGTGCAACTATTATGAGGCGTACAATCGTCACTGCTTCTCGGAATATGTTACATTTCGAGACTCTATCTACCCAGACAAGATCTCCGTGAGCTGGGATGAGGAGGGACAGGTACAGAATGTACAAGTCCAGCAGTGGGTTGAGGCATGCGAGGAGGAGGAAGAAGAATTCGATCTGGACGACAAGCCATTTATCATCGCGGGCTATGAGAAGAAGCGCTCCACCTTGTTGTTTCAGGAGCAATTCTATCAAGCCATGGAACTGGAAGATGAGGAAGAGCTATCTGCTAGGCTAGGACAACAACCCATCTCCCAGATCCACCAGCACCTCCACGTGAACACCCCCGCGGCTGGGGAACAACTGGACGACTCCCCCACCGCGGATGTGGTACTGTTCAACGGCGAGGAGCTCAATCCATATGTATTTGGTAAGCCAGAAACTATACTTGAGGACGGCGCTGACATGGTATACGCATACCGCGCGTGCCACGGACAGGCTGAGCCTCATGAAGTAACTGGTGAGAGCGCGCTGTACTCTTGCAACATTCCCTACGGAAGGTTAGCACAGAGGATCGACGGAGCCGTCGGTATGTGCTTCGGCTCTCCATATGGAGACGGGTTATTAACCGGTCTAAACCAATCTGATTTCTCCACAGAGGAAGTTCTGTTTGAGCATGAAGATGACAGGATTGCTAGTATACATAGCATTGTCCCAGATTTAGAGCTGTGTGCTCTTATTTGGAGGCAAACAGGCCTGCTTGTTGTCAAGCAGGCGCCCGATACAAGCAGTATCGGCGTGCGGGGTATGCAGGCTTTCCAGGCTGCAGCACCCCCCGGCTGGGAGTACATACCCCCAGTGCATGAATGTGATACATGCACCTGTAGCGTCAACGGGGTTTGGGAAGATTCCCTCCCCGATGACGATGTTCCCCTGTTCAACAGCAGAGGTATTAACAAGCTACGGTCCATGATACGGAAGTGGGAGGATGACGAGGACATTGGAACTACCGTGAGTTTCAGATGTCCCCGTTGTCAAGATTGCCCTGACTGCCTACGATCAGGCAGAACCAGGGCAAGGTCTATTAGGGAGGATGATGAGCAAGCTATCATAGAGGCTTCTGTCCATATTGACTATGAGGCAGCTAAGACCACTGTGACGCTCCCCTTCATAAGACCTCCTGCTGAGTTAGCAGTGAAATTCGGCGCAGATTCCAACTTTAAGCAGGCGAAAGCGTTCATTACCAGAATGGGCAAGGCCTCAGCCGACATCAGGAAGGCTTTGACGGCCTTCTGGCTTGAGTTGGAAAGTAGGAAGGTAGTTATCAAGCTATCTGACCTACCTATGGACCTTCAAAAGTCCATAGTATCTGCCCCAATAAAACACTTCTACCCGTGGAATTTTGTACAGAAGCCGGGTTCTACCTCAACCCCTGTACGAATTGTCATGGATTCTAGAAGTTCAGGTTTCAATGAGTGGCTAGCCAAAGGCATTAACTCGCTGAATAACCTTCAAACCTTAGTACTACTATGGCGCACTTTTTTAGCTTGTGGCACGTTTGACATTAGTAAAATGTACAACATGCTTCACATAGCCCCAGCACACTTGTGCTACCAACTCGTCCTCTGGCGAGAGAACATGGACCCGGCTAGCCCAATGGAGATTTGGGTGATAACCAGGGCTATCTATGGCACAGTCAGCTCTGGTAATCAAGCTGAGGTCGCCATCCGAAGAGGCGCTGCTCGCTTCAAGGATGATCTGCCAGAGGGGGCATATACCATCACCCATGAGACCTACGTGGATGATGGAATGCCGGGTCGTAACGACCCCAAGCAGCTTAAGGTTGCGTTGGAGGAAGTTCAAACCATTCTCGAAAGGATTGGTTTTAACCTAAAATGCACAGTGATAAGTGGCCAGAAAGACCTAAGTCCGAAAGCCTCTAGCGACGGAACGAATGTTTCGATCGCCGGGTATAATTGGAAACCTCACCTTGACAAGCTAAGTTTGGCTGTCAAAGAGTGCAACTTTGCCCCCATAATACGAGGAGCAAAGAAACCGAACCCGCACGCGGTGCACTCAGGCAAGGATATCAACAGCGACATCTTTCCTTCTTCTCTGACGAGGGCTCAGGTTGTTGGAAAAGTTGCCGAATTGTTTGATCCCAACGGATTGTGGATGCCTATCACAATGTTGGGTAAGATCCTGTGCAGAAGGTACACACATCTTGCCTGGAAAGACCCAATTCCTGACAAAGATCTAGATGAGTGGCTAGATTTTGTCAAACTAGTCCAAGATACACGTGGACTAGAGATTGACAGGTGTGTAATATCCCCTGACTCAGTCGGTAAGGCTGAGCTGTTGGAAGTTAATGATGGCTCCCAACATGGCTGTGCAGCCGCTGTGTACCTAAGGACACAGTTAACTGACAAAACCTACTCCAGCAGGCTTTTGTTCAGCAGGTCTGCACTGTGCCCTCCCGCACAGACCATTCCTAGGAATGAGCTGGCCGGGGCTCACCTTGGCGCAGCCACCATCTACGTCGTCAAGTCTGCCATGAAGGACAGAATAGGTTCAATGTCTGCCTTCACGGACTCTTGCGTCGTGATGTGCTGGCTCTGCAACCCCCAGTTGAAGTTAAAAAACTGGGTAATGGCCAGAGTCAAGGAGATTAAAAGGGTAACTGAGGGAGTGTCTTTTTGGTGGGTCAAGGGCGAGATCAACATCGCAGACCTAGCCACCAAAGGCGCTGTCTCAATCGACGACGTCACTGATATGTCAGCCTGGCAGCTCGGTCCCTCGTGGATGCATGAGGACCTGGAGCTGGCCAGGGACAAAGAAATAATCAGAACCTATGAAGACGTCATGCTCAAGTTGGATGCCAAGGAGCAAAAGGCTCTAGCTGAAGAGCAACACCCCTCTTTACCTGACCTAGTTAACGGGGACAGGCGAGGTGGTAACTCTGAACTAGATGCGGATACTCTACAGTACTCCACTAGATCACTGGATGAGGCTAACTTGTTCCAGATTATAGATTTCAGGAGGCCAGATGTGGCAGCTCCTGAATCTGTTCTTGTGGGAGGGGTGGGTCACGTGTACTGCACGGAACCCAGGGACTTATCACCCCTGGTGGTACTGCAGATGAACCACTCCGGCGTAAGTAGAGCCTTCCAGGAGACTCCCTCTTACTTTTACCCCTGCACTCCAAGGAGTAAAATGCCGGCAAACCAGCAGACTATTGAATTTCCTGAGGAACATTCACTGCTACCCCTTGGCTGGGGACCTGAACAGATCAGGTCAGTTTTAGTCTCCTACCCAGCCAATTACTACCTGACGCCTGGTGGGATTAACATCAATGCCATCAAGCTGTCATCGTATGTGGTAGACCCCATATACTACGGGTTTAGGCGGTCCTTCAGGACTACCGCTGTGTTTTTCCATTTTAAAAATAAATTGGTACACAGAACTCACCAAATTCCCTCAGATGGTCACCATTTGTACGGGAAACTGAGTGAAACCCAGGTAGCTATTAGGGTGGGATTAGCCGGGAAGTGTGTGATCTGTAAAACACTTCCTGTGAATTTCAAGGGAGCCAACTTGGCCTACCTGGACCACCTGACCACTGGCTTTGCGACTGTCACGGAGATGGATAGTTTGCGTAGAACCAAAGGAGAATCTGTCTGGCAACCCAGGTTTGTGTTGTATGCACACGACCTGAGTCACCCATCTCCTCACGTTCTCGCCAGTCGTGCCCAACTGTTCCTCAACAGTAGGGTAAATGTTAGGACTAGGACTATGGCTCGAGATGGTATCGATAGTAGGCATGGAACACGGAAGAAAAAGCCGGTAGTAACTCCTAAAGTGAAGTCCAAACTTGGAGACACACCAGCAATTCTTGATTCTACAGTCGAGATTGATGATACTACCCGTGTACAGACCTGGCAGTACTTCATGAGAAAGTGCAGCCAGGAAGTGTCTGATACCCTCGACAGTAAAGACAAGAAGATGTTCACGCACTGCCAAGATGGCGTTTGGCGCTATTTCGGCAGGCTCAAGGAACGGGAACAAATTGAGCACCGTGACATTGAACTGGACAGATTCTTTGATTCTGATAAAATTTCGTTTGTCCACCCGGTTGGATTAGCGAACTCACCTTTTGTTTATACACTGGTGATGGACATCCATTGGCGAGTCCACCCCCATCGCGGGGTATACTCTACCAACCGTGTACTGAGTAATATCATGCACGTTGTCAAAGGCGGTACTCTCACCCGAGCCATCCGGGAAGACTGCCTGAGGTGCAGACGCATCCTCAAAAAGACAATGGCTGAGATGATGGGAGACATCCCACTAGAGAAATTAATCATCTCACCGGCCTTTTATGCTGTCCAGATTGATGACTGTGGTCCCTTCAAGGCTTATAGCCGCCACAATCAGAGATCTGTGCTAAAGGTCAACGCCTTAGTCATTACTTGTATCAATACTAGTGCTGTATCGATATGGGTGCTGGAGACTCAAGAGGCTCCTTCAGTGCTTAAGGCTATCCTCCGACATTCATATAGGTATGGCTATCCTGCCGTAGCCTATATTGATCTTGGCCCAGGCCTCGTCAAAGGAGCCAAGCACGAGGTTGAAGTCTCAAACTATTCCACTGTCCTACGACAGGCCTGTGGAATGCGGGTTATCCCCAAACCCCCTCAGGCTCACGCTCAGAGGGGCAAAGTCGAACGTGTGGTCAAATCACTTAAACAGTGGGTCCAGGACGAGAAACTTTGTACGTTAACACAAAGTATTCTCGACTGGGAGACCACCTTCGCCCATGTCTCTAACTTCTTCAACAACCTCCCTATGGCTAGGTTGTCTAAGAACCGTTCTCTAACTACAGATCTGAACGACATTGTGACGCCCAATCGGCTGCTATTGGGCCGCAACAATCAGCGTTCTCCCACATTCGTGGAGGGGTTCGACTCTGATGCCCAACAGTTTGAGAAACGACTGTTGAAAAATGGCCGGATAAATCGTACTTGGTACGGGTTACTATTGAAGATGGTTCCCGACCTCGTATTTCGTCCCAAATGGTTTGATGACACCATACACAAGCCTCTAGTAGGAGACTATGTGTTGTTTCGGCATACCGAAAGTCCTATGGGCCCAGAACATAGTGTTTGGCGCATAGCTCTTGTCATTAAAATCACCGGCTCTAAATGCTCGACTACCGCGGTGTACCATCTTTCCTACCAATGTGCCATTCGTAAGAAAAATGTGAAACCCGCGAAGTGGCCAATCGAGCGGCATGAGACCACCAGGTCTTGCAGAGAACTAGTTCTACTCATGACCGAGGAAGAGATCTCCTCTCCTCCTGGTAGTGACTCACATAGAAGAAGGGGACTAACTACTGACCGGGATAAAAATCATAAAACCCGAGTCGGTCATCAGGAGATGTAAAAATCCAGAAAAATGCAGCCAGTACTATACTGACCATTTTCCGCCGTAGCGAATACTCGTTTACTAGCATATTTCATATCATAGGTCCCGCCGAAAATTATTTATCGCCGGCACCATGTTGGCCAACTCATATGAGTCAGCCAGAAATATTTAAACTGTATCAGTTTGTAACAGAATCATCAGGCATGCCGCAAAGTATACTATTCAAACAGTATAGTCTCTGGCTGACTCTCGCCGGCCAGCCAAACAACTGTATGAACATGTAAACACGGTATACCTGAATAAAAACCCGCCGAGCGCTCCGCCATTATATGGCATTGCATCTCGGCCAGCGTTTTCTATTTGATAACGTTGTCAACTCTCAGTTTAAGTTTGTTTTCAGATAAGCTAGAACGAGTCGCTCCGCAACACATATCTGGTGCGCTCTCATATATGAGCGCGCCAGAAAGTATACTCACGGCATAGCGCCTTTGTTTACTAACATGTGTTTAAACCTTCCGCGCCGATAACCGGTTTTTTATTACCACTTCGATCTCTCTACATCCCCTCGGCCAGTCACCGCTGGACCGTTGGGTGGATTTGACACGAGAGAGAACAAGTCTGGTGGTGATGACAGAACCGGGTCGCGGTGGTCGGACATCTCGGCGAGAATATCAAATGTAAGTACTCTAACAATAGTACAGGGCAATTAAAATCATTCCCATCACATTGATGAGTCTGAAATTAATTTGCCAATTTTGACACTAGGTTTATACCCTGTAGTCAAACGTCCTCTTATCAAACCTAATTCCTTAGGCTGGACAAGAAGGACGCGATTGACGGGCGGTACTCTGAGTACACGGCGCTAGACGGGCGCCACCAGAGGCTGAAAGTGAGGAGGGAAATGGAGTTGACTGCGCCGCCTCGCTCTCGGCTCCACTCCTCGTCTTCCTACCCCTCGTCGTCATCGGCCGCATCGTCCAGCCAGGACTCGGCCACCCAGTTCTCCCGAAGGAGGACCCAGAACATCACACAGGTATGATTTTCTGGAAATTAACCTAGGCTAACCTTGGTTATAACGATCCCTGTGTAGGTCGTGCTCCCCGAGGTGAGCAGCAACGCGGAGTACGTTGAGGAGACGGATGACATCCTCCCCAGCTACTCCCGCTCATCCTGGCACACTCCAACCAGGGACGAGGTGTTCGGCTCGCCTAACCCGAGCTTCTCCCCAGTCTACACGCCGGACGACTACACCTGGTGGTCGGCAACGGGGTGCACGGCAGGCAATGGTGAGAGGTTCGACCCGTGTGGGCGGTCGTCCATCAAACTGTCCGAGGTAAGCATCATACTCCTAAGAGCATGATCCTTGACTAGGTTTACTGCTAACAGTGTACCTTATCTGCCCTATTTTCACAGTGCTGCCGTCACAGTCTCAAGGCGTGGATGCTGGTCAAGGCAAGGACCGTCATCGATCGCTTGATTGAGGAGCTCACTGACTAGGGCGGGGGTCGGTACAAGGAAAAAGGAGCACAGAATGGGTGATTTGGGAACAAATTTCGGCTTGGATATGATCGAGTAGTTGCTTTGATATCATGTTTGTTTATTACGTTATGTTATCCGCATTATAACCGCATTTA
>Ga0115011_10002057_pt1 | contig 14107 bp, 6 predicted proteins | sample TroAtlMetagenome_2_FD_88705 | JGI IMG/M metagenome (GOLD analysis project Ga0115011, IMG submission 88705) | Marine eukaryotic phytoplankton communities from Atlantic Ocean - Tropical Atlantic ANT8 Metagenome | ecosystem: Environmental > Aquatic > Marine > Oceanic | place: Tropical Atlantic...
GAAATGAGAGAAGGCTTTGATAAAGTATTTAAAGACGAACGCCTTGTCTTATTAGACCACCAAGGTTCTGTTGAAGATAGTTCTTTAATAGATAAGATAGAGTACATGGCTCTTATGGGATGCAAGTATCTATTCTTAGATCATATAACTATTGCTGTGTCTGAAGGTAACGATGGCCTAACAGGTAATGCAGCAGTCGATAAGGTTATGTCTGATCTACTTAAGATAGTTAAGAAACATAACATATGGCTAGGTATTGTAAGTCACTTGCGTAAAGCAGGAGATGGTAAAGCATTTGAAGAAGGTAACATGGCTTCCATTGATGATATCAAAGGTAGTGGTAGTATCAAACAAATATCATTTGATATTATAGCTTTCTCAAGAAATCTTGTAGCTGAATCAGTTGATGAACGTAACAAGATTGCTTTTACTGTACTTAAATCTAGGTTTACAGGTTTAACCGGACCAGCTGGAGTTAGTATATACAATACTAATACTGGTAGATTACAGAAAGGAGAATCAGGGTTTGACATTATCTAAAGATGATTTAATGTATCTCGAGATTGCTTACATAATTAGTAAAAGATCTCGAGATAAACTCTATAAAGTTGGAGCAGTGATAGCTAAAGGCAATACGATACTTAGTTATGGCTGGAATGGAACTCCGCATGGTATGAATAACGCTACTCGTGATGCTAAAGGCAACACAAAGTGGGAGTTAGTTCATGCTGAAACAAATGCAATAGCTAAATTATCTGCTTCAACTTCTTCTTCTCTTGGTGCAACGCTATACTTAACGCACTCACCTTGTAAAGATTGTACTAAACTTATACTACAATCTGGAATAAAGAGAGTAGTATATGAAAAACTGTATGAATCTTGGATCAACGGTAAAAGAATACCACAGATTGATGCATTACATTTACTACAAGATAATGGAGTAGAAGTTGCGCAACATAGAGATTAGAGAAAACACTAATGAAGTTGTAAAGTACCCTGAAGATATGTATTGTGTTTACTTTCATAAAGATCCTGAAAGTGATAGCGTAATATACGTTGGTAAAGGTACTTTACATAGAGCTTATCAAATAACTAACCGCAGCTATGACCATCATGTATGGTTAATAGATAAACTAGTTACTCATAGGATACAAGATATAGTAGTAATCAAAGGAGGTCAGATGACCGACAAAGAAGCTACTGTAGTAGAATCCCATGAAATTAAATGTTGCTTAAGGCGTGGGTCAGATCTGTTTAATGTTATACAGAACCCATTCCGCAAAACTAGGAGAAAAAATGCAGAATGTAATAGAGTATTTAGAACAGAAAATTATCAGTACACCTCAGAGGTGGGCAGTAAGGCTGGTGAACGAGCACAAACTGGACCCAAAGAGAATTGTATATGATGCGTTAACAATTTTACAATACCACTTTACAAAGACCTCAACTTCTGAGTCAGCAACATGTAAACTTACAGCAGCTTCGGTTGCTATAGGTAAGAACGTGTTGCTTCAGAAGGGAGTAGAATTAGGATTCAGAGCCGACGTAACAGTCGGCGACCTAATCTTAGAAGCTTTCTATGAGTGCGGATATATTAAAATATTCCGAGCTCCTACTGAAGCTCAAATGAAATGGGAAGCTAATCCAATAGGAAAGAAACCATTTAGTAGAGCTCCTTATATGATAGAAACTTCTGAGAAATGGTTACAAATAGGATCCTTACCCGATGATGTAGTTAATGAGTTAATTCAGAATACTTCATTCACAAAAATTAAAAAGATCTATAACTTATTTCAAGCTAATGGATACCCAGTGATTAAACATTGGGGTTACGATAAGTCAGAAGACTTTAAGCAGCTATTAAATGAACCATTTATAGATGCAATAAATAAACTACAACGTACTGCTTGGACTGTAGACACCGACATATTAGAAGCAGTGCAAAAGAACAAGCGCAAGTTTGTAACTGAAACTCTTAAGGTAGCTGATGAGACCGGTAAGAACTATCGTTACTGTATCTTTGGTAATAATGAGGAGTTGGAAGGTAAAGACTTATATTGGAATGGAGTTGTCTTCAAGCCTGAGTTAGGTAATAAGTCTTTAGAGAAACGATATTACGGAGAGCTTAGAAGATTAACTAATAAGTTGCGTAATAAACCTAACAAGAAACCATTGGTTAGAGCACAAGCTAAATACGATCAAGCTGCTACTCATTGGAATGCTAAACTTGTTTTATTAAAGAATCGTAGTAAGTTTGATGCTTACAATATGACGATTCAAAAGGCTGAAGCTTTGAAAGATAAAATATTCTTTCAGTATATAGACACCGACTACCGTGGTAGACTATATTATAGAGAGTCTTACCTTAACTATCAAGGTAAAGACATGGAGCGAGGCTTACTTAAGTTTGCAAATCCAAAACCAATAACTGAAGAAGGCTTATATTACTTTGCAGTACATACCGCTTGTACATACAATCAATCTTATACGATTGATAACATACCTGATTGGTGTGAAGCTGATTATAAGTCTCACTTAGAGGAAGAAGGTTTAACAGATATTTCTGTAGATAAAATGACCATTGATGACCGAGTTAAATGGGTTGTTAACAATGAGGATTTTATTAGAAATACCTGGATTAATCGAACTATCCATGAAAAAGCAGAGAAACCTGTAAGTTTTCTTGCTTGTTGCAAAGCATGGTGTGCTCTCTGGGATCATTCTTCAGAAACCGATGTGCACTATATCAACCTTCCTGTCCCTATCGACGGATCTAATAATGGATGGCAGCACTTAGCAGCTATCTCTAAAGATAAGGAAGCAGGTAAGTTAGTAGGTCTGGTTCAAACAGATATACCTAAAGACTTCTACGTTCAGACAGCTAAAGCTTTAATAGCTAGGATGCCTGAATGGTTTGAAAGTAGGGGTATGCCAATGAAACATATCCGTAAAGGTATATCTAAACGAGGATCTATGACACGAGCCTATAGTGCAGGCCACTTAGCTATTGCTTTGAATATGTATGCTGATTGTTATGCAGAAGGATTTCATAGTAAGTATAATGTATCCATGTCAGATTGTAATGATTTATCTTATAACCTTATTAAGGCTATAGATGAAGTCTGCCCTGGTCCATTAGAAACTATGAGTTACCTGCAAACAATAGCAAACCATATCATTGCAGACTTAAACGAACCTGTTGTAGAATGGACTACACCATCTGGATTTCCAGTACATTATGAAAACTATGTAATGGAAGATATCAAATGGAAAAGCTGGATATCTGATATGAGGATCCAGCATGTAGGCAAGGAACCTCGTCTTGTCTATGGCAAAAAGATTGCTAGTCCAGGAGGATTTGCATCAGGTATAAGTCCAAACTTTATGCATAGTATGGATGCAGCTCACATGGCATTAATTATCCACCATTGGGACGGAGACTTTGCTGCAATACATGACTCATTTTCTACTCACGCTTGTGATGTAGCTAGCTTATTAAGTTTAACTAAAGAAGTGTTCATTAAAATGTACGATCATGACGATTACTATAAGCACATTGCTGAAATGTTATTATTTGAACCTGATAACTTTAATTATAACTATAAGTTAGGAGATCTAAATATAAAAGAGATAGCCGACAGTGATTATTTCTTTTCTTAGATAGTAGAATATGAGTGTGATAAAAATTAAACCCAACAATGTAATAGGCATAGATGAAGAAGACATAGCTCTTATCTATAAATATGGAGTTGTATTTCTTGACGGAACTGAAATGCAATTCCCTCAATATTGGATTAGAAAATATGTAGATAAAAATGATCTTCATCATCTATATCATTATGATATCTGTGGTTAAATAAAAAAAAGGGTACCAATTAAGGTACCCTTTTACTTTATCCTATATCTATTTGTCCAAGCCAAGCTCCTAATTCTTTAACAATCCTAATTAGATTTGCTTTTCTTCTAGCAATTAACTCTGATGCTTGTTTATTACGAGCTAATAAATCTAATCCATCTTTACTTATTACTTTATCAAAGATCTCTAATATAGTATTAGCTTTTGCTGTAATCCTACCGTCTTGATAGTATTTAAAATATCTATTTGTACTGTCTTTAACTGGTTGTTGGCTTTCAGCGTCTCTTATTTCCATAAGAATTTTAGGAAAGGCTTTTCCCCATATAGTCTTGTCTTGTTTATGGGTCAGCCTCGTTCCACTAGTTGCTAAAAGAGCATCAAGTGCTTTTGGATTTTGCTCAAAGCTCAGCTTAATAAGACGAGTCATTAACTCAATACTAGCATCTTTATTTACTGGAAACGTACCGGTATGCTTAGTACCACTATCCCAACGTTTGTTGAAGGTTGCTTCATCAAATTTACCAGATTTCCAGGTTTGATAAGCATGTTCAACTGAATTATATTTTCTACCAGTCTTATCAGTGAACGGTCTTAAAGCGAGATTACTTAAGATACTATTCTCGTTTGTTCCGAAGTATATATTTACTTCTTCTTTAGCACCACTATATGGTGGTTCTTTAGAATGAGCAAGATCAGGAAACAGCTGATCTACTTTATCAGCTACTTCGTCTTTAACACGTTTCCTATATGCATGGAGTGGTTCGCTTGGTGTTTTAATATCACCAACCTTTTTCTTACCAGTCTTTACTGCTTCATCAGTTGATTTATAATATGTACCAACTTTACGTGCGATCTTACCTCTATAAGTATCAAAGAATAATCTCCTAATATTCTTGAAATTTTGTGTATAAGTAGATCCTTTATCTTTTTTAAGACTTGGACTTACCTCATGGAACATCCAAAAGAATCCACGCCATTCGTTATCTAAAAGATTTTTATCAAACAAATCAAGTTCTTGATCACCAAGATTTTTAAGTTTTTCTCTAAAATTATCTATAGTTTTAGGTGTCCAACCATTCATTAAACTATCTGTATAATTATAATTCTCAATAACTTTCCACCAATTTTTATTTGCATGGTCTCTAACTTTATGAAGTCCATTAAGATCTGTTTTAACAGCATCCATAATAGGCAACATGTAGTTACCTTTAAGATCATTCCAAGAATTTGTGAACATCATGTTCATCCAAGCTCCATCGATTCCTTGTATAATGGCAGGTATAACTTTACCTCGACCTTCTCCACCAGGAACGTAAACAACACCGTCATCAGTATCCATAGCTCTTAATGCGCTACCTGAAGGGACCTGTTGCCAGAGCTGAATTTCCCCAATATTACTAGGTATTTGTCCTCTTTTTCTTTTAGGAGCAAGTAAATCATATACACCATTCTTCATCTTAGGCGTATACATCTTAACCATACCTCTGTTAGGCTTTAAGATATTAGTCTTAGCTCCAATATAATTATCTACACCAATAGCATTTTTAGTTGTCATGACTTGATCTGTCATCATAGCTACTACGTTATTAGCTCTTAATAACTGACCCATAGCTAGAACAGTAGGATCTAAAACACTATCAATTGAGTCTGCTAATAATGTATGAAGAAACTTTATAACTGTTTCTTCACGACGCTCATTGAAAGATCCACTCTCATTTTTCCATCTAACTTTATCAATAGCTTTTCCAAATTGTGGATCGTATAAAATTTTACTAATCTCATTTGCAGTAGGACCAGTGAACACAGCATCTTTTATAGACTCTTTTATATTATCTATAAGCTGTCCATAAGACAAAGTCATAGGAGGTTTCTTTAGAAAGTTCTCTCTATCTTTCATAGCAAGTTGAACAATATTATATAGTTTAGCTATATTCTCGTTCTGTTGCCCTTCACCTCTCATGAAGTTAGCTGCTGCGGCTTGACCGTTTACTAACATATACTCAGCCATACCTTTACGGATATCTCCAGCAATAGCATCGTCTTCTGTTTCTTCTCCGTTATATAAGTCTTTTATTAGAGCATCCATACTAGCTTTGTCTGGTAAATCCCAATGTTCTGATCCTCCTAATATTCGTTGCGGAACTTTGTCTAAGTTTTTAGTAGCTCCAGCTCTTCGTAAAACTCCTACTCTATAAGCAGCGGGTAACGAACCGAGTGACATCATATAAGAGGCAGGTCCATGAGTCTTACCATCTACTTCTACACCTATATTAGAACTAAAAGAAGTTTTATCATTCCAAGCTGTTTTGTATCTAGCTAATTCATGAATAGCTTCAACCATATGTAAGGCTTCTAAATCTTTTTCTTTAGCTTTATTTAATATAAACTCAGGAACTTTTAATTTAGGAATTGCTTGAACATTAAGAGGTACTACAACTCCTTCCTTTTTTAATTCAATTTGTTTCATTTCTTTAGACAGAGTATCCATAGTAGCATCATCGATTAAACTATCTTTTACTTGATTACCTGCTGCTATAAGAAACCTTAACCGACCATGATCAGGTTGATTCCATTCACTATCAAACAAAGCTACTCTATGTTCAGGTAAAAGTTTATCTCCTTCTCCTAAAGGATCTCCGTGGGCATCTTTTTCAGCATCAAAAAATAAAGTAACAATTAATTCTTTAAAAGCTTTAGTTGGATTTGTATTAGAATGAGGAGACACTATAGCTGGTTTGGCTCCACCTGTAACGTATCTAATCCACGGTATAAGCTGAGGGTTAAACCTAGTTTGAGCTGCATGCATTCTAGTTTGAAGTTCTTGCAAAACAAAATCAAGATAATTAGCTCTACCTCTATATCTTGATATAGTATTTAAAGCTTCTAAAGCTTTAAGATATTGCTTCTCCATTTCAAATCTAGCATCATAATCTATTTTAAGTCTTGTAAATGATGTACCATCTGGAAGTTTAATAGTTTCTTTAGGAGCATTTTCTAATGCTTGTGCACCTCCTTTATCTTCTAAATCGATCTCATAAAATAATCTTTGTTTATCCTCTTCTCCTCGATACTCAGCTAATTTTGCAGGGCCGAGTCTAAAGAAATCACCGACCTGGCTCGGGGCGGACAGTGTTTTCATTGCAACAAGTGCTTCAATACTTAACTGAGAGTAAAGCTTTTCCCTTAAAGGATCTACAATATGAGCAACTGATCCCATGTTAGCTCTAGCTTCTTCAACCTTTCGTATTGTACGATCTACTATAGCTGTAGTCTTTTTCTTCCGAATATTTTTAGCCTCACCTTCTCCAAGCAATTGAGCTAAAGTTCTTGGTATTGCACTAGGCGGAATCTCCTGACTTACAAAAGCATCTGGTACACCTTTAACGGTAGCTTCAATAGCTCTTGCTCCCATCTTAGTAAGAACAAACTCTGCTGCGTTAGAGTCTTGGTTCAACCCATTGGTATGTCGTTCATAAAGTAAAGGATTAGCCGCATGATACATCTCTTTTGCTAATACACCTAACGTAGTATACTGATCGTTAGTTAAAGCATTTATATTGTATTCATCAGTAGGTCTACCAAGTTCAATGTTCTGTTCTCTCCACCAAGCTTTAGCTATTTCTCTTCCTAATTCGTTTGCGCCTTGGCTTCTTCCCATTGGTTTCCCAACTTCAACTGAAGTATCTCTTTGATCAGTCATTTCTTCTTGAGCTTTACCAAGCATACTGATTGGATCAGCTGCAGCTTGTAGTGCCTCTAAATTACCTGCTTTATGTTGGTTCTTATAAATCCATTTCTCTGTTGCTGCTCCTTGAACTCTGCTAAATTTGTGTCTAACTACTGTATGGGTTTTACCAGTTGTAGGATTTGTAAATACTTCTCCTGCATTTAAACCGTCTTTATTAAGTAGTATAGCTTTAGTAGAATTTGGATCAATAAAAGTAACACCCATATTTTCGTAAAGTTCTCGTTGTTCTTTGTCTTGCCACATCTCTTCAGTTGTGTCTAATCTTGTAGCTCCATATTCAAATCTCTTAAGAAATTTTTGATTACCTTCTTCATCAAGTAAGGGTTCACCAGTTTCATGGTGCTTTGCTTTAGCTCTTGCAGTAAGTTCTTCTGCTGTTAACTCAATTCTCGGTGTCTCATCTGATATAAGAGAATCTGGATTTCGATCTTGGTCATACAAATTTAAACCCCGTTGTACCTCTTTAGTTTGGGTTTCATCCATATAAGCACCTTGAACGGTAGCTCCAGGTAAACCTTGAGAAATATCTGTTGGGTCTAAAGGATTGCCTTTAATTCCTTCTTCACGATATAAAGAATCGAGTCTATCCCATCTTTGTATTGCTGCACCATGCCCATTGTTTTCCCAACCTTGATCTGTAACTTCTCGTTGAGCAATAGAAGGCATTTGCTCTGACCAAGCTGCGACTCGTTCGTCTTCAATTTGTTGTTCTGCAAGACGAGTTAGACCACCTCTACCTACACCTGTCTCTGCACCTACTTCTCTTTTTAAAATTTGTTCATTTACTTCTTGCTGAGATACAGGATTATCAATGTTTCCCTTATCAAGAGTGCCTAACATAGGAGATAATGGACGATTTGTTTTGGTTCTTGAAGGGATTTTAGATTTACCTTCAACTGGAATTGGTTCAAAAGGTCTAGTTGCATTTAAATGTCCACCAATATGAGTGCCTCCTGGTTGTACTTTTAAACTAGGTGGACCTCTTTCAATTAACTCTTTAACAGCACTCTGTCTTTCAAGAGCAACTTGAGATTCTACCTCTGCTTCTATCTTGTTTGTTTCAGGATTAGTTCTTATTCTTAATGCCATTTATTCACCTTATCACCCTGTTAATTCCCATGTAGGTAATTTCTTTGTTTGTTGTTGTATCACTTGAGTCATTGGAGAAATCTTTGCTAGTGTACTCAAATCTTTATCTTCAAAAGCTACATCGTATCCTAACCCTCCAGCTCTAAGAGCTTTACTTAAAGCTGCTGATTCACCTGCAACGCCACCAAGAGTCCAAGTCACTACATTATCATATCTCTTATCGTACATTGGAAAGGCAAAATCAATAGCTCTCTCACTTGTACCTAATAATCCACTAGCTCCAACTCCACGTCTAACATATTCCATTCCTTCAAAGTAAGGAGTAGTCTTACCATACTTTAATAAATCTTTTAAGTGTTGAGATGCAAAGCCTAATGCAATCATACTTACCATAGTTGCAAAAACATTATACTTCATTGCTGGAGTACCACGTCTAGCCATCTCACCCCACATTTTAGGAATATGGTTAGCTGTAAACGTAGCTATAAAACCTTGGAACTGAGTAAACAAAGCGAACCGAGGGTCTTGAAAGATTAATGGTCTGTTTGCTGACTGAGGTAGTGCAACTGCTTCGTTAACAAAGTTAAACGTTGCATCATCTAAAAAGGCTTTCATCTTAGCTTCTTCTTCAAAAGTAGGAGAAGATCTAGTAGCTGTTACCATATCATTTGCTTGAGCACGATCTGGAAATCCCATTGAATATTGTACTGCAAAGTTAGGATCCATTCCTAAGTTTCTTAATGCTTCAGCTGCCTCAGCTGCTTCATTAGTAATAACTCCTGTTTGTTTTGCAGTAACTAACGTTGCTATCTTATCACTAATGTAGTCACCAGCAATTGCAGCTCGTGAAGCTCGTGCCGCATTAGTCCACTGTTGTAACAAAATAACTTTAAAGTATATGTCCAACCATCGCTGATGCCAACGGCCTGTTTCAGTAACACCGGTTGTATGAGCTGCACCAACTTCCCAATCTAAAAACCCTAGTCTTTTAATAATAGCATGACCACCTTCAGATCTTCTATGAGGCGTTGGTTGATTAGTTATCTGACCATAGAATCTATTAGCTGTGTTATTTATTTCATCGGCAAATGATTTAGCTATATGATTAATACTACCTTTATCTTTACCAAACATTTGATTCCAAGTTAAACTTTTATTTAACAAAGCAAGTTCAACAAAGTTTGATATTGTAGCAAGCGGCAATCCTGTAAGAGTCGTTACAAACAATAAATTCTTTTGAGCCCAAAGAAACATAGGACTTTGAATTCTATTATAGTTACCTGACTCAGCATCATAGTAAGTCTTCATTCCTTTTGCTAATCTATCTACTCTAGCTTTAGCTTGTTCTGCCGTCCAATTACCTGATTCTATTAATTCATTTTCAATTTTTTGTAATTCATAATTGATTTTAGTATTATCACTACCAACATACTCTTCTAAAGCTACATATCGTACAGCTGATTTAGCTGAATTAGAAAAGTTAGTAAACAAATCTCCTTCCATAAACTTACTAAATTCAGGTCGATCAGATAAATTAAGGTTTCTACGTCTATGAGATTGTGGTCTAAAAGTAGATTTAGCAGTAACTGAGAAGTCTCCATCAGCATCAAAGCTATCGGGCAATTCGTTAATACCATCTTGTCTTAAGATAGCATCTGTTACTTTAGTAGCTACAGCAGGTGTCATTAATGGTTGACCGTTATCATCAAGTAAACTTAACAAAGCGCTTTCAAAACCTTGTCTATCATTTTCAATAGCTTCTTTATCAAATGACTTATGCCTAGACATATAGTCATCTATATAACCTAATTCTGGATTATGTTTTTGCTGCGCTTCATGTATGTTATCACCAGCCTCTCTTAGTTTAGAATGTAGTAAAGCTAGCTGCCAACGCTTTTCATAAAGTGGGTGGCTTCTATCTAGATCTGTTGTCCAGTTAATAAGTCTACCGCCATCTGCTTCAGCTCTTCTTTTAGCTTGATTAAAAGCTGAGTAAAATAATTCACTAAATTCTTTACGAGACTTTGCATGGTCTGTAAAACCAAACCTAGCTAACCAACTAGTAACATCTCCAAACTTATATCTAATCTCAGAAATTAAAGTGTTCTTTCTATTTTCATAAGACTGTCCGGAAGTAGATCTTTGTAAATTAGCTCCAGTTTTTTCAGCCATTATACGAGCAGTAAGACTATCTTCTTGAATCCCACCCATGTTATCAAATAGATAACGAGTCCAACCTCTCCATAAAGCGGGTATAGCTCTCCAACCTTCTCTTCCTAATTGAGCAAGATCTCTTGTAGATCTTCTACTATCTTCTCGATCTACTCTATCATTCATTTCTTCTGGTTCTTGAAGAGCTTGTAACTCTGCTTGTAAGTCACTTCTTTTTTGTTCTAACTGTGCTACTCTAGCCGGATCTACAGTACCATCAGCATTTAGTATCATGAAGTTAGGGTTATTAAGAGTAGTTTCAATGCTATTTATTTCGGTCTCTATTGTTTGTCTTCTTGCATTATAGTCTGCAATGCTAGAAGGAATAGATTCGTTATGTTCTTGAAGATGAAACTGTTTTCCATATCTAGCTGTATCTTGTCTAGCCTTTTGACCCATATTAGAAGTATGTTTGCCTGTATCTACGCCAGTTCTATGAGCTATGTCTGTCCATGCAGCAGTTTCAAACATGGTTCCAGCTGTAGATAGAGCACCACCTAAAGAGGAACCAGCTATACTAGCATCAATTAATCTTGTATTAAACTCATTAGCATCCCAATCTCTGAACCCAGTCTTCACATGAGCGGCAGTATAACCTACAGTTTCTTGTAAAGCTTCCGTAATTCCTTCACCTGCAGCACCAATACTTGTTCTCTTTAATAAATACTTTGAAAGATTCCTAGCGTTTAACTGTTTCTTAGCAAACTTAGCTGCATCAGTAGCAAAGGTAGCTAGTTCTTTTCTGCTTGCAAGTAAAACCATCTTCTCAGCTTGATCTCTTGTAATGTCAGTAATTCCTGCAAAACCTCTTGCTGCAAGATCTGCTTGTCCTTCTGCTGTTCTACTCTTATTCATTAATGCAGTAGTAACTTCTTCTCTTCCTTCTTTAGTTACTAATCCTTTTCCTCCCATTAAAAACTTTAAACCAAATCTATCTAGCACAGCTTGACTTAGTCCTGCGCCGAGTGCTATGACAGGATCTTTGTTGTCACCTTCCATATCATTCCAAACTGTACCAGTATATAAAGCAACAGGTGATAGAGCCAGTCCAGTAGCCGCTGCTCCAATAACCGAAATTCCTGCTACAGGCCAAGCAAGTGCACCAGCAATAGTAGCTACCATATACGGTAGTGAGATAGCACCGTTGTTAGCTACATATTGTAATGCTCCTTCTTTTCCAAAGAACCCGTTAATATCTCTAAAACTTGTTACAATCTCAGGCATATTCTTGAGTTTATCTCTAGCTCTATAAACACCTGCTTCACCTACATTCTCTAACCAATTCCATCCTGAAGTTTCACCAGACATTTCTGCAAAACCAAACATAGCTTCAACAGCTCCTGTAAGACCTACATCAATAGCAGTAGAGAAGGGACTCATAGCTTTGTTATTAAGATCTCTTGAGTGGTCTCTCCACATTACAGAGCCAGGAGCAAAGTAGTTACCGCCATACGCAAGTTCTAGTTCATCTACAGCTTTACGCTTAAACGCTTGTTCATATTTTGTTTCACGAACAATAGCATCTGAAATAATGTTACGAGCTTTATCCCAATTCTCATCGTTAGATTGAGTACCAAAGATTGAAGCTAGTCTATAAGCACGGTTAGCTTCATTAGAAGTATACTGGTTGGGCTCTAATATATTATTTCTAGCTAAAGCAGTCTGCCAAGTTACACCTTTATCATTTACAAGTTCAGCTTCTTCACGGCCTCTAGGATCAAACTTGCCTGTTGGAACTAGATTTGTAAATCCCATCTTCTTAGCAAGAGCTTGTAGTGCAGCGTTGGCATCATTAGTTCCTGCTGTTCCTGGTTTTATCAGTCCATTATTAAAGAACTTTGTAGTCTCAGGAGCTTGAATACCTTTAATCCTATACTTTAAAGGTTTACCATCGCTATCAACTCGTCTCTTACTAGCGACAGTATCTGAATCTATATAAGTATAGTCTCTATTTAAGTTATTATTAGCTGCCACATTACGCAGCTCATCTAATATACTCATACTAGTTGCTCCTTTATTTTAATAGCTCTTCTGACTCTTTAGCAAGCTCATCATTTAAAAACTCTAAGAATCCAGATGACTTTAATTTTCCAGCCTTTCTCCACCATATGTCTTGAAGCTCTTTAGTTTCTTTAGCACCAGGTTGTTTTTCCCATTGTCCTGTTTCTTTGTTACGTACTTTACCTAGATTATCCCATCTTTCTTCCATGATTCTTAGCATAGCATTTTGCTTTTGGAAATCAGACCAATCCCTAAATGAAGGTTCCCTATTCATAATAGCTTCGATTCTTCGTCTAGCTTTTTCGAATTTTTTAGCATCAACCGGTGGTCCATTATAAGGTCCTAATCTCTTTTCACCTTTAGTTTGAGAAACTTGTTTAAACAAATGAAGATTTTCTGTAGTCTCTCTAATTTTAAGACCATTCAAGTACGGTATAAGATCTGTAATTTGATCCTCTCTATTTGATACGTCAGCCTTAGCAGCACCGTATCCTAACTCTATTAAATCAGGCATATCAGCTAATGCAACTCCATTTTCTAAAGCCCATTTTATAAGTCTAGGTCCCATAATAGCAGGATCAACACCATCTCTATATACTGCGTCCTTATCTCCTGAAGCATTTTTAACTTTCATATTTTTATTTCTATATGAACTAACCATTCCTGCGTATTCTTTACCAAACTTTAATATGGCATTATTGTACTCGTCGGTATCTTCAATCTCATGCTTGTTTAAAGTCCAGTTTAATGGATCAATAGGTCGTCCATCTTTAGTAATCCATTTAACTCTCTTATCTTCACCAGATCCAGTCCAATACTTTTGAGCTTCGACATATTGTCTTCTACCTGTACCCACTCTTCTACCAAACTTTCTAACTGTACCATCAGTAGCTAGTGGTTTACCTTTCTCTATGAGATCGTCCATGTCTCCAGTTTCTCTAAAAGTTTGTAGAGATCCTGCTGTGTATGTCTCTTGAGCTTTACTACTCAGAGCAAAATTTTGATTAGCTGTATCTTTAGCATCAGTTCTACCAATGTAATTCTTTACAGCGAAACTTAGACTACCTCCATGTCCATATCCCATTAGTCTAGAACCAGCGTACATAACAGCCATTCGTTTCAATTCGTCTTTATCAAACAGACTACCAAGTAATCCTTTCAAAAACCCTTCAACTTTACCTAGTTCTTTCTTATTCTTTTTA
>Ga0115011_10002059_pt1 | contig 14103 bp, 20 predicted proteins | sample TroAtlMetagenome_2_FD_88705 | JGI IMG/M metagenome (GOLD analysis project Ga0115011, IMG submission 88705) | Marine eukaryotic phytoplankton communities from Atlantic Ocean - Tropical Atlantic ANT8 Metagenome | ecosystem: Environmental > Aquatic > Marine > Oceanic | place: Tropical Atlantic...
CGAGGGTGATATGGGCTACTTTTTTGTAGGCCTTGTAACTAGCCAGGTTAACAATTAGCATCATTGGTAACAAGACTTCACCAATTATTAATCTATGTATGCACCTTATTCTGAATTATGACTATGACATATAAGCCAGAGCACTACATTAAAGGGTTAAATATTCACAGTGTACGTGACTTATTTCTTCCTGCTAAAGTTAGTGCTGCCTTAGATTTAGAGATGCCTGACGTGTCAAAAAAATCTAATTTTTATAAAAAAAGCTTTTCTACTCTTAGCTTTTATTGAAGCTGCCGAAGGGTTTACTTATACCTTTGATGCACATTTTGCCGAGCACACCCGTCACTGTGCTATGCCTTTATACATCATGGAGATTGAAACTATTGCATGTAAATGGCACACCGCACCTAAAATGCTCCGCACGCTTAGAAACTTTAAAGCGGAGTTTTTTAAAATTATTAGAAAAGGTGGAAGCAAAAAACTCCGTTCTAAAACACCGGATGCAGTTCATGACGAAGCAACTCTCCAGGAGTTACAAAAACTTAAAAGTGAGTTTGTTCGAGAGTTCTCTGGGTTTCTTAGCTACCTCGGACACCGAGGTCCCTGCTACGACGACACTTATCCTGCTGAAAAGAAACGTAACGATCCCAAAGCAGGCGTAATTCGACTCTTTTTCCCAGAACAGGAGAAAGCTTACCATCATTTATTTACTGAGTTTCAGTTTTTTGATGAAGCGACAGTCGGTATGTCTTGGTTTAACCGCCACTAAGTGCTAGTTTTTGTTCACTGTTAAAGTTTTCTAGGGGGGGCGCTGCGCCCGCCCCCCTCTACCGTTGTTATATGCGGTGAGCTTTTTCCTGAGTACCTCTTTAACAAAATTTTCATTGTCTCGATACTAAACATCAATAAGTGCCCCGTAATATTTGTTTAAAGTTTCAATTCTAATTTTGTATCGGCTATAACTCGACCATTTTTTGAGTTTTTGGCTTAAACATAAGATAAGTCGATTTATATATTGATTTATATGTTCTGTTTGTTTACTTTTCAAATTATTATAAAAACATAGTATAACAGTTAGTAACCTTACGCATGCTTCTTTTGCGATCAGTTAGAGTCCAACCAAGATGGCTAAAAGCTTGTATAGGAGTTGGCGGTTTTTATACGGTATGTATGTCAGAGCTATTACAGCGCTGTTCGTCTGCGTGAGCTAATTACGGAAGTTCGCATGGCCCACGTAGTGAGCCCTAGCGAAAATTTTGATGTGGAGGTAAATACCCTTTGTTTGTACTTACGATACAAATGAGTTTAATGCTCCAACAACGAAAACTAAGAGCATCCAAAGCGCTGAACCGGAGAATACAAGTCCTTTTGAAGTTGCCCACCCTTCTGGTGAAGCAAGAAGTACAGGCACTCCAACAACAAGTGCTAATGAGAGTCCAATAAAAGCAAGGAGTGTAAGTTGAAAGATAACAAGCATAGGATTAAATTCTTGTAAAAAATAATTTCGCGAATAAAATGATTTTCAAGTACGGTAGCGATACTATGTACTGCTTTAGTTCCATTTAATAAACTAAAGTTCTTCACGTCACTAAATATAGCGCAAAGATAAATCCTCGAGCTAGTTTATATATTAGCATCTTTCACTTTTTTTGCCCAGAATTCCTTAGGGACTTTTTTATGAATAATTGTTTGGGCTTCTGTAAAGAATGGTTTGAATAAAATCCATATTCAGATAAACTATAGAGTGTAATTTGGCTCGGTAGCTCAGTGGTAGAGCAGAGGACTCATAATCCTAAGGTCACAGGTTCAATCCCCGTTCGAGCCATTTTTGGTAAACCCATTTGCATCTATTCTTTTATTGCATACTGCATTAAATATTATATTATTTATACTATAAATACTCATTTTATAGGGTATTATACTAAGTACAATGCTTGTGATTTTCTTATTTTTTATGAGAAGTTCAGGTATTTTTAGTATCTTTTGTTGTTTTTCCGCAAGGTTTCGTAAAGAGCATTTAAACGAGTCATATGATTCGTCGCTTTAGCATCTTGCTGTCTACGTATTTATCCATTTTTGATGGATTTCCAAATGTTTATGATTGACTTCATCCAACGCGTTATTGTTACTCAAAAATCAACAACGCTTCTTGAGTCTGAACGTTACACTTTTGATGTGGACGTACATCTTAAAAAGACAGACATTAAAGCGCTCGTTGAGGACCTTTATGGGGTTCATGTTGTTTCCGTAAATACGCACCGTCTCCCGCGCCGAACGACTCGTTTTGGTGGATTACGTCCACGTACAAAGCGTGCCATTATTCGTTTAAAGTCTGGAGATTCTTTACCTATTTTTGATTAATATGGCTCTTCGTTTTTATAAAGCATACACGCCCGGAACTCGAAACCGTTCGGTTGCGGACTGTACCGAATTAACTAAGACGCGTCCAGAAAAGTCACTTACGCGCTCATTACACCGTTCAAAAGGCCGTAATAACCGTGGAGTGATTACGTGTCGCCACCGTGGTGGTGGACATAAGCGTTTATACCGTCAGATTGATTTCCGTCGTAATAAATATGATATGTCAGCTTCGGTAAAAACTATTGAATATGATCCAAACCGTAATGCTCGTATTGCGCTTGTAGAATATGAGGATGGTGAAAAACGTTATATTCTTCACCCAACAGGATTACAAATTGGTGATTCTATTGTTGCAAGTGAAACGGCAACAAACTCAATTGGAAATTCTTTACCACTGATGGCAATGCCATTAGGAGTGCAAGTACATAACATTGAAATGCATCCGAAAAAAGGCGGGCAACTGGTTCGCTCTGCAGGTGCCTCTGCTCAGTTAGTTGCTAAAGAAGGGGATTTTGTAACGCTCCGTCTTCCTTCTGGGGAAGTTCGTTTAGTGTCTAACAAGTGTTGGGCCACAATTGGCCAAGTCGGAAATGCTGATGCAATTAATATTTCACTTGGAAAAGCCGGTCGTTCACGTTGGCTTGGCCGTCGTCCAACTGTTCGTGGTAGTGTAATGAACGCTGCCGACCACCCACATGGAGGTGGTGAAGGTCGAACGTCAATTGGTCACGCACACCCGATGACACCGTGGGGTAAACCTGCTCTTGGTGTTAAAACACGCGCACGTAAAAAATATAGCAATAGCCTTATTCTTCGCCGACGCAAAGTTTCATAATTTTTTAATTAACCTATGGCTCGTTCTCTTAAAAAAGGACCCTTTGTAGCGGATAAGCTCATGAAAAAAATTGAGCGTTTGCATGCAAAAGGGGAAAAAACTGTGATTCAAACATGGTCACGTAGTTCTACGATTACGCCAATTATGATTGGTCATACTATCGCTGTGCATAATGGTCGTGAACATCTCCCAGTTTTTGTAACTGACCAGATGGTTGGACACAAACTTGGGGAGTTTTCGCCGACACGAACATTCCGTGGGCACATTAAAACTGATAAAAAAACACGCCGTTAATTTTTTTAATTTTGTATTAAAAAGTTTAATCTTGGCCTAACCCTACCCTCTCTTGTGTTTAAGCGTTTCGACGTTTTAATATTTGACCAGAGAGAGATCATCTGATTTTCAACTATACATCATCTATTATGGGTCAAAAAGTTCATCCACTCGGATTCCGAATTGGGGTTACACAAACCCACCGTTCACAATGGTTTGCAAAACCAAATGAGTATGCAAAACTTGTGAAAGAAGATTTAATTATTCGTGAATACGTCGAAAAAAATCTTGCTGATGCTGGAATTTCACGTTTGAATATTTCACGTCAAGTTGATCGTATTGAAATTGAATTCTTCACTGCTCGCCCTCGCGCCCTTGTTGGTGCAAAAGGTGAAACATTAACAGCGGTACGTGATGCTTTAAAGAAGCGTTTACCAATGCACCGCAACGTTGCTTTATATGTAACTAAAACAGTACTTCCAGAAATGGAAGCAATTTGTATTGCTGAAAACATTGCGCAACAACTTGAAAAACGTACCCCATTCCGCCGTACAATTCGTCAAGCTATTTTACGTGCGCGTAAGGCTGGTGCGGATGGTATTAAAATCCAAATTTCTGGGCGTTTAAATGGTGCGGAAATTGCTCGTCATGAATGGGCACGCGAAGGTCGTGTACCATTACACACTATTCGTGCTGATATTGATTATGCAACAGCCCGTGCACAAACACTCTATGGAATTTTAGGAATTAAAGTTTGGGTTTGTAAAGGAGAGAAAAAATGCTAAGTCCAAAACGTACAAAATGGCGTAAACCACACCGTGGAAACCGTAAAGGAAAAGCACGTCGTGGAAATACAATTGCTTTTGGAGATTACGCTTTACAAGCGCTTGAACCAGGGTGGATTACTTCACGCCAAATTGAAGCTGGCCGACGTGCTATGAGTCGTTATGCGAAAAAAGGTGGACAACTTTGGATTCGCATGTTCCCAGATAAGTCGGTGACTGCGCGCCCTGCGGAAACACGTATGGGTGCTGGTAAAGGTATTCCGGACTATTGGGTAGTTGTTGTGAAACCTGGGAAGATTCTTTACGAACTCCGAGGTGTAACAGAAGAAACAGCACGTCAAACAATGCGTATTGCTGCGTATAAAATGCCAGTAAAAACAAAATTCCTTATCCGTGAAGGGTTTACACCTTCAGTATAAAGGGAGTTCTGATTGCTTTGCACTTTTCAATTTTTGTTCTTATTTTAGACAAGAGGTATAGTGCAGTTTTTATATTTATATTTTTATGATTCAACCACAAACGTATCTTCAGGTTGCTGATAATAGTGGGGCACGTAAATTAATGTGTATCCACGTTTTAAATCGGCAGTATGGGAATATCGGTGATGTAATTATTGCTGTTGTAAAAGATGCCTTACCAAATATGCCGGTTAAAAAAGCTGAAGTTGTTCGTGCCGTTGTTGTACGTACAGCACATACAATTCAACGTGATAACGGTATGTCGATTCGTTTTGATGAGAATGCTGCTGTCCTTATTAATAAAGATGGTAACCCTCGTGGGACACGTGTCTTTGGACCGATTGCACGTGAATTACGTGATCGTGACTTTATGAAGATTGTCTCACTTGCACCAGAAGTTCTTTAAGTTAAATTTGATCTATGATTCAACGACTTCATAAAACGTACGAAACAAGTGTACGTCAGACTCTTTCGGAACAATTTCAGTATACTAATACACATGAAGTTCCTGCTTTAACAAAAATTGTCATTAACCGGGGAGTTGGGGATGCTGCCCAAAATGCAAAACTTTTAGAAAGTTTCTCTAACGAATTAACTGTTTTATCTGGGCAAGCTCCAGTAGTAAAACGTGCCAAAAAAGCAATTGCGGGCTTTCAAGTTCGTGAAGACATGCCTATTGGGCTTTGTGTAACTCTCCGTGGAGAGCGCATGTATGCCTTTTATGACCGTCTTGTAAATCTTGCTTTACCACGTATTCGTGATTTCCAAGGAATTAGTCCAAAATGTTTTGATGGCCATGGAAACTTTAACCTTGGTTTAACAGAGCAATTAATGTTCCCTGAATTAAACTATGATAGTATTGACCAAGTTTGTGGAATGGATATTTCCATTGTTACAAGTTCAAATACTGATCAAGAAGGTCACGCTTTATTAAAAGCCCTTGGGATGCCGTTCAAAGACGGTCCTGTGACTTAATTTATATTATCTCAACATCGCATGGTAAACGACACAATTAGCGATATGCTCACACGCTTACGTAATGCTTATCTCGCCAAAAAAACGGTTGTAGTATTAAAAGCAACGCGTACTGTGAAAGATATTGCACAAGTATTAGCACAAGAAGGCTTCCTTGGACCTATTGAAAATGAAGCCAATGGTTTTTTTACAGTTACACTGAAACGTGGTGTAAAACAATTTGAACGCGTAAGTACACCAGGTGTTCGTTTGTATGTAAACCATAAAGAATTACCACCTGTTCTTAATGGTATGGGCGTTGCTGTTATTTCAACTTCAAAAGGCGTAATGACTGACCGTAAAGCTCGTGCTTTAGGAATTGGTGGAGAAGTATTGTGTAAAATTTGGTAACCAATGTTCCCCTCTTTTTGGGGGCAGCGTCTCTTTGTGAGACGGTGATGATTGTGATTTGTTTCGATCTATTAGATCAGACATCAAATCAAATATCTACACTTTAATACCGCATGAATTCAAAAAAGAAGGATGCACAAGAAAAATTCGAGGTTGATGGAGTTGTAACAGAGTGTCTTCCAGATGCAATGTTTCAGGTTGAGCTCGAAAACGGTTTTACTGTTTTAGCGCATATTTCTGGAAAAATCCGTCGAAATTCTATTCGAATTCTTCTTGGTGATCGTGTGACCGTTGAATTGACCCCGTATGATTTAACGAAAGGGCGTATCATTTATCGATTACGTAAAAATGATCCTTCTCGTTTCTAAGTCGAGGTTTCTCACGGGCAGTATTTTCTATTTATATTATTTTTAATATGGCAACGAAACAGCGTAAAAGTGTGCAGAAAAAAACACGCCGCAAAGTTCAACGCGGTGTAGTGCATATTTTAGCAACATTTAACAATACTTTAGTGACCATTAGTGACCGTTCGGGTCTAGTCATTGCTTCATCTTCGGCTGGGGCATGTGGCTTCCGTGGTGCACGTAAAGGAACTCCGTTTGCCGCACAAACGGCTTCAGAGGAAGCGGTACGTAAAGCAATGGATTATGGTCTTAAATATGTTGAAGTAATGGTTAAAGGTCCCGGGGCTGGTCGTGAAATGGCGATCCGTGCTCTTCAACAACTTGGGTTAGGGGTAACTTTAATTCGAGATGTGACACCATTACCTCACAACGGATGTCGTCCTCCGAAAAAACGTCGTATTTAATTCGGTTTAACAACAACAAAAGCAGTCAAACGGAGAAAAGATGATGATGACAGCTTCGGCGAAGTTACACTCTTTGCAATTTCAACCGTTGGCGCCAACTGAATGGTATGGCCGTTTAAGTTTTGGTCCAGTTTTACCTGGGCAAGGGCTAACAGTTGGGAATACCTTACGACGTGTTCTTTTAAATGATTTAAAAGGGATTAGCGTTGTTGGAGCAGAAATTGCTGGTGTTGAAAACGAGTTTTCAACATTACCTGGGGTTCGTGAATCTGTGGTGGAAATTTTTTTAAATTTGCGTGATTTAGTTTTTACGCATTATACACCTGATGAGAAAGAACCATCAAGTCAAGGAGAATTGGAACCTGGTGCAAAACCTTTTGCAGCAGCCCAGTTAAAAAAAGACTTATCTAAGTTACCGATTAGCTCATTCCCATATGTTGTATGTGCTGGGGATTTAGACTCACAAGACTTTAAAATTGTCGATCCAACACAACCGATTGCTACGTTGCTTTCTCCCGAAGCCGCAGCAACATTTCAGATTTATCTTTTTTTAAGTGTTGGCCGTGGTTACCAATCTTGGAAAAAATTACCAGGGGTACCCCAAATTATGGGTCAACGCTTTTTTGAAGATTTTACACCACCGACTCGATCACATACTGGAACAACATTTCCAATTGATGCAATTTTTATGCCGGTAAAACGTGTCAATTTTACGATTCGGGAAAACCTCGGTGAAGGGGAATATATTTACTTTGAACTTTGGACAAATGGGAGTTTACACCCGTTACAAGCGCTTCGTTCAGCAGCAAAAGTTTGTATGAAAGTGATGGGAGCTTGTTTACAATGTGTTGATTTACAACCAAGTTTAACGGATGATCTTGAACCAGGAACACCTGGGGCAACGGTCCCGGTCCAATATACAAAGTCAGAAGCTTTACCGAAATTTGAATCAATTCCAATTGAACAATTAGAGTTATCGCTTCGTGCGTACAATTGTTTAAAGCGTGCACAAATTTTAACGCTTGCTGATTTAGCACAACAATCTTGCAGTGATCTTTTAAGTTTACGCAATTTTGGACAAAAATCAGCGGAAGAAGTGCGTGCTGCTTTACGAACATATGGAATTGAATTAAAGCAGTAAATGCAAATCTTTGAACAATAGTCTTTGGTTAGCAGGGAATCTATTGTGAAAATTATAGTGACTATTAGGGAGAAAACCTATGGAAGTTTGGTCAGCAGCAGGTCGTCGTAAAAGTGCAGTTGCACAAGTACGCATTTGTTCACCTGGAACTGGAGCCATTACAGTAAATCAAGTGGATGCAGAAAAGTATTTACAAGGTGCATTCCCAACTATTTTAAAACCGTTCGAAACGGTAAAACTCGAACCAACATTTGATCTTTATATTCGTTCCCAGGGGGGAGGGCTTTCGGGTCAAGCTGATGCAATTAGTCTTGGCTGTGCTAAAGCACTTTGTTTAATGAACCCTGAATACCGTGCAGCACTTAAAGCTGAAGGGTTATTAAAGCGTAATGCCTTAAAGAAAGAACGTAAAAAGTATGGTTTGAAAAAGGCCCGTAAAGCGCCACAATTTTCAAAGCGTTAAGTTGGTTTTTTTACATTTTACCCGTTTGTTCTTGATTTTTTGTCCAGGGCAGTCGAAAGAAATGTATTTTTAATATTCAAGTGTTTTCTTTTTCCATGCATTGAAGTTTATCTTCTTGAATTGGTTGAAGAAAAGCACTTGAATGATTTTTACCTTTGGCATATACTACGAACATGTCTTAGTGGTGGAATGGTAGACACGCAAGCTTGAGGGGTTTGTGCTTTACGGCGTGGAGGTTCGAGTCCTCTCTAAGACAATCCCCATTTATATGGGAGCATAAAGTATATGGGTCGATGCCCGAGTGGTTAATGGGGGCGGACTGTAAATCCGCTGGCTTTGCCTACACTGGTTCAAAACCAGTTCGGCCCAATCCAAAGATTCTGTGGCTGTGGTGGAATGGTAGACACTGGAGACTTAAAATCTCCTGCCGGTAACGGCGTGAGGGTTCAACTCCCTCCAGCCACATTTTAGTTTTGTATATTTCTTCGTTTATTTTTGTGCTCTCTCACTGCCTGTTTGCCCGTGGGATGGTTCGTTTTGTGTTTAGATTAAAAATTTTACAAAAAAATTGAATTTCAAGATTTTTTTATTTTAAAAATAAGGTATGATAGGTACTGTGAGACATCAAAGCACGGAGACAATGATGAATTTCCTTTACGATATTGCGAATGTTGAAATTGGTCAACATTTTTATTGGACCCTTGGTGGTTTCCAAATGCACGGGCAAGTGCTCATTAACTCATGGATTGTTCTTGGAATTATTGTTGCCATTGCAGTAACAACAACTCGAGACTTAAAGCCAGTCCCAGAAGGTGGGCAAAACTTTGCTGAGTTTATTGTTGAGTACATTCGTGGAATTGCGAAAACACAGATTGGACATGATTATTTAGAATGGACTCCATACATTGGAACATTATTCTTATTTATTTTTGTATCAAACTGGTCTGGAGCACTTATTCCATGGAAACTTATCGAGCTTCCGCATGGAGAACTTGGTGCACCAACAAATGATATTAACACAACAGTAGCTCTTGCGCTTCTTACGTCAATTACATATTTCTACGCAGGTCTTAAAAAGAAAGGTTTAGAATATTTTGGTAAGTATGTAGAACCAACACCTATCTTACTTCCGATTAACGTTTTAGAAGACTTTACAAAGCCATTATCATTAAGTTTCCGTCTTTTCGGAAACATTCTTGCTGATGAACTTGTAGTAGCTGTACTTGTATCATTAGTACCACTTGTAATCCCGATTCCTCTTATTTTCCTTGGACTCTTTACAAGTGGAATTCAAGCCCTCATTTTTGCAACGCTTGCTGGTGCATACATTGGGGAAGCACTTGAAGGTCACTAAATCTAATTTATTTACTTGCTCTTGTTTCTTAACTTGTTGTGAGTATCGTCCGTACTCTTTTCTCCTGAGCTTATTAGGAGAAAAGTAGTGTGGGTAATTCTAAAATTAATTAAACAAAACTTTTTTTGTACTTTTCCTGACCTTATATTTTTTTCTTTGTTTTTTGAAAGTTTAGGTTTTAAAAAAGGCTAAAACCTGTTAATCTTGCAATGCATAAGCAATTTAGAAAAAGGAAACATATAATGAACCCATTAATTTGTGCTGCATCTGTTGTTGGAGCTGGTTTAGCAATTGGACTTGGTGCGATTGGTCCTGGTATTGGTCAAGGTACTGCAGCTGGACAAGCTGTAGAAGGTATTGCTCGTCAGCCAGAAGCTGAAGGAAAAATCCGTGGTACTCTTCTTTTATCATTAGCATTCATGGAAGCATTAACAATTTACGGTCTCGTAGTTGCGCTTGCATTAATGTTCGCAAACCCATTCGTTTCATAAGCGTATCCAAATACGGTTGAGATGATATGTTTTCAGAGTGGCAGTGGCACGTTTCTCTTGTCCTGCCATGAAAACACGGTTTCCAGTCCGTCCTACTGGTTTGATCGACGTTTTGTTCCGTAGATCTCTCTTAAATTGTCTTTACAGTTTTGGCTGAAGAAGACATCTACAAATTCCAACCATCTGGAGGTTTTGAATGGTATTACTTGCAGAAGGATTCGGATTCAATACAAATATTCTTGAAACGAACGTACTTAACCTTGCGGTTGTTGTCCCTGCAGTTTTTGTACTCGGGAAAGATACGTTAAAATCAATTTTAGAGACACGCCGCGAAAAAATTCTCGCGAGTCTCCGTAGTGCAGATGATCGATTTAAAGCGGCTCAATTAGAACTTGATGCTGCAAAATCAGAACTTGCCCTTGCGAAAGATAAAGTTGCTGAAATTCAAGCTGAAGGCCGTCAAACAATTAGTGCGCTCAAACTTGAAGAAGAAAAGCGCTTTGCGGAAGTTTCAGTACGTTTCTCTTCACTTAAAGAAGAGACAATTCGTCTTGAAGAAGAAAAAGTTATTGCCGAGTTCCGTCAACAACTCATTAAAGTTGCGTTTGAAAAAGCACTCACTGGTATTAAATCACGTATGAGTCCTTCACTTCACCGCAAATATATTGATGCAAAAATTGCTCTTATGAGCAGCCGTCTTTAATTGGACCTACCACGGTTGTTTCTTTATTGATTCACCGGTTTGGTCCACAAGGACACTAATCAAACAATTTTGATTATTTAGAGATTCAAGCACCCAGTTTCTGTGTTGTTTTTTGATTCTCTCCCAATAGAAATGGGACGGTGTGCCACACTTGGCCACCACTAATCCGTGAAAAGTTAATCCCAAAGATTGAATCGAACCGAGGATCACATGGTAAAAATTCGCCCCGATGAAATTAGTAGCGTTATTCGCCAACAAATTGAACAGTACACTCAAGAAGCACAAGTTGTAAATGTTGGAACTGTGCTTTCTGTTGGAGATGGTATTGCTCGTATCTATGGATTAGAGAAAGCAATGGCTGGAGAACTCCTTGAGTTCCAAGATGGAACAATTGGTGTAGCTCTTAACCTTGAGTCAGACAACGTTGGTGCTGTATTAATGGGTGACGGTCTTGCTGTGCAAGAAGGTGACTCAGTAAAAGCAACTGGAAAGATTGCACAGGTACCAGTTGGTGAAGGTTTCTTAGGACGTGTAGTTGATGGTTTAGCTCGTCCAATTGATGGAAAAGGTGATATTAAAGCAGACGGGACTCGTCTTATTGAATCACCAGCACCAGGTATTATTGCACGTCGTTCAGTATACGAACCACTTCAAACAGGACTTGTATCAATTGATGCAATGATTCCAATTGGACGTGGGCAGCGTGAGTTAATTATTGGTGACCGTCAAACTGGAAAAACTGCTGTAGCGACAGATACAATTATTAACCAAAAAGGTGGTGACTGTATTTGTGTATACGTAGCAATTGGACAGAAAGCTTCAACAGTAGCACAAATTGTAACTACACTTACAGAAGCTGATGCAATGTCATACACAATTGTTGTAGCTGAGAATGCAAACGCACCAGCAACACTTCAATACCTTGCGCCATATACTGGGGCATCTTTAGCAGAGTACTTCATGTACACTGGTCGTGCGACACTCATTATTTACGATGACCTTTCGAAGCAAGCGCAAGCTTACCGTCAAATGTCACTCCTCCTTAAGCGTCCTCCAGGACGTGAGGCGTACCCTGGAGACATTTTCTACCTTCACTCACGTTTACTTGAGCGTGCAGCGAAGCTTAACGATGCTCTTGGTGAGGGAAGTATGACAGCTTTACCAATTATTGAAACACAAGGTGGTGACGTTTCAGCATACATTCCAACGAACGTAATTTCAATTACTGATGGACAGGTGTTCCTTTCAGCTGACCTTTTCAACGCAGGTATTCGTCCAGCAATTAACGTTGGTATTTCGGTATCACGTGTAGGGTCTGCAGCACAAATTAAGGCAATGAAGCAAGTAGCAGGTACACTTAAGCTTGAACTTGCACAGTTTGCTGAGCTTGAGGCATTCTCACAGTTCGCATCTGATCTTGACCAAGCAACACAGAACCAACTTGCTCGTGGAGTACGTTTACGTGAACTTCTTAAGCAAGCACAATCAGCACCACTTTCTGTAGATATGCAAGTTGCAACAATCTACACTGGGGTACAAGGTTACTTAGATGATGTTGCCGTTGAAGATGTACGTAAGTTCCTTGAAGGACTTCGTGACTACATCAAGTCAAACAAGCAAAACTTTGTAAACGATGTAACAAGTGCTAAGAAGATGTCTCCAGAATCTGAAGAGATCTTAAAGGCAGCTATTACTGAGTACAAAGCAGTTTTTGCAGCGTCATAAGTTAAATTTTAGTTTTTAACTTTTCCCTAGAGTGCATGCACTCTAGGGATCCAATCTAAATTTATAAAAAATAATGAATAAAGTGTTGTGTCTGGCGAATTTTTTATCTCTTTTGTTTTTGGTATAGTTTGCATACCATACTTACAAAATAACCATTATTTATCGGTTCACTTAAATTCGTTTAAGTATAAAACGTTCGTAGGCATCCATAGTACTTTTGAAGAATTGTTTTAGTTTCTAAAACGTTACTTTTTTATGTAGTATGATAATCGTTATTTCTTCAGCTACAATTTTGTGGCACCTAATTAAAAATTAGGTTGAAGAGTATAAGTAATGAAATACAGAGGAAAAATTGATGACAATTAGCCCACCAGAACGCGAGGTTAAAGCAGTCAAGATTGTTGTGGACCGTGATCCAGTTCCAACTTCATTTGAGAAATGGGGTAAACCGGGACACTTCTCACGTACCCTTGCAAAGGGTCCTGCAACAACAAAATGGGTATGGGATCTCCATGCCGATGCACACGACTTTGATAGCCACACAACAGACCTTGAAGACATTTCGCGTAAAGTCTTCAGTGCACACTTTGGTCAACTTGGAGTAATCTTCATTTGGTTAAGTGGAATGTATTTCCATGGTGCACGTTTTTCTAACTACGAAGCGTGGTTAAGTGATCCAACACACATTAAGCCAAGTGCACAAGTTGTTTGGCCAATTGTTGGACAAGAAATTTTAAATGGTGACGTAGGAGGAGGATTCCAAGGAATTCAAATCACGTCAGGATTCTTCCAGCTTTGGCGTGGAAGTGGTATTACGAGTGAACTCCAACTTTATAGTACAGCTATTGGTGCATTAATTTGTGCTGGTCTTATGTTCTTTGCAGGTTGGTGGCACTACCACAAAGCAGCACCAAAGCTTGAATGGTTCCAAAATGTTGAATCAATGATGAACCACCATCTTGCAGGTCTTCTTGGACTTGGAAGTCTTTCATGGGCAGCTCACCAGATTCACATTGCTTTACCGATTAACACGCTTCTTGATGCTGGTGTTGATCCAAAGGAAATCCCACTTCCACATGAGTTTATGCTTAACCGTGAACTTATGGCACAACTTTATCCAAGTTTTGCAAAAGGTCTTGCACCATTCTGGTCATTTAACTGGTCAGAGTACTCAGATTTCCTTACATTCCGTGGTGGTCTTAACCCGGTAACAGGTGGTCTTTGGCTCTCTGATACAGCGCACCACCACCTTGCAATTGGTGTACTTTTCATCATCGCTGGACACATGTACCGCACAAACTGGGGTATTGGACACAGCATGAAGGAAATTCTTGAAGCACA
>Ga0115011_10002060_pt1 | contig 14098 bp, 23 predicted proteins | sample TroAtlMetagenome_2_FD_88705 | JGI IMG/M metagenome (GOLD analysis project Ga0115011, IMG submission 88705) | Marine eukaryotic phytoplankton communities from Atlantic Ocean - Tropical Atlantic ANT8 Metagenome | ecosystem: Environmental > Aquatic > Marine > Oceanic | place: Tropical Atlantic...
ACAAGAAGAGTAAAATAGTGTATAATATAGACCATAAAGATTATACTTTTGTTGAGCACGAAAATGTTGACTTCTACGGAATCAGATTAAACACTCGATTTAAAGGCGTAACCCTTATATATGGTAAGGTTGGTATTAAAGAATCACCCGAACTAGACATAGCGACTTTGTCTTTTACATATAATATTCAGGATCCGGCAGATTACGACCATGATAGATTATGTAAAGATACAGAATTTAATAACTATATCGGCGCTGTTTTAGAACATATAATTAATGAAACAATGGCTGATAAATTAGACGAGGATATAATTGGACATAACGAACCAAATACAGACACACACGCTGAATCATCTTCTTAATAACGAAGATTACTGCAGGCGTGTTATACCTTTCTTAAAGAAAGAATACTTTGATCAGTCACATAAAGTTGTGTTTGATCTTATGGTTAAGTTTGTTGGTACACATAATAAACTACCAACAGGTAAAGTATTAGAATTAGAATTACAAAAGCTAACTTTACCTGCAGAAGATTTAAACTCTGCGGCAGTATTAATCAACGAACTTAAAACTAAATCGGATATCGATACCGAATACTTAATCAATGAAACAGAAAAATGGTGTAAAGAGAAAGCTGTTTACAATGCCATTATGGAATCTATTCAAATCATTGATGGTAAGACCGAAAAGAGCGACGGAGCAATACCTGAAATACTATCCGAAGCTCTTGGCACATCTTTCGACCAAGCTATTGGTCATGATTATATAGACAACTCAGATGAAAGATTCGAATTCTACAATCATAAAGAAGCTAGAATCCCATTCGATTTAGATTATATGAATAAGATTACTAAAGGTGGTTTACCTAATAAAACATTGAACATAGCATTAGCTGGTACTGGTGTTGGTAAATCATTATTCATGTGTCATTGTGCAGCATCTAATTTACAAATAGGTAAAAACGTTTTATACATTACAATGGAAATGGCAGAAGAACGTATTGCTGAACGTATAGATGCTAACCTAATGGATTATCCTATACAATCACTTAGTACTTTACCGAAGAATGTGTTTAATTCTAAGATAGAAAAATTAGCAACATCCAGTATTGGTAAATTAATTGTAAAAGAATATCCAACTGGCGCTGCCCACACTGGACATTTCAGAGCTTTATTAAATGAATTAAAGCTTAAAAAGAACTTCAAGCCCGATATAATTTATATCGATTACTTGAACATTTGTGCATCTTCCCGCATGCGTGGGCTCGGAGGAAGCATAAATAGTTATTCGTACATCAAAGCTATCGCAGAAGAAATGCGTGGCCTTGCTGTCGAATTTAATGTGCCAATAGTTTCGGCAACTCAGACCACTAGGTCTGGATTCAGTAATACTGACGTCGGACTAGAGGACACTTCGGAATCATTTGGATTACCGGCGACAGCTGATCTAATGTTTGCTCTAATATCTACAGAGGAACTTGATGAGCTAGGTCAAATTCTGGTAAAACAGTTGAAAAATCGTTATAACGATCCGACCAAATATAAACGCTTTGTAATTGGTATAGATCGTTCCCGCATGAAACTATACGATGTAGAGGAATCCGCTCAGACAGATATTATGTCTGACATGACTCCGGATAAACCAATAAATAATTTTGGTGATAGGGATTCGAAAGATACCTTCGCTGAATTTAAAATATAGAGGAAAATAAATATGGACGTTATATCAAACGCCAAAAACTGGATACTCGATCGAGTAAAGGAAAGAACTTCTCATGATGGAATCTTATTGATTGCAGCTTGTGGTTCTATACTTTTATTTGGTGGATTAGCCAAGCTACTCGCATGGGTAGGATTATTATGGGGTGTTTATACACTCGTAAGGAAGGAGAGCTAAATGTTTAAGAAACTAATACTGCCTGTATTATTGGCAGCAGCAATCTTTACTCCTTACACATATGCTGATGTATCAGGTTCAGTCGGAGTTAGCTCTGATTACTTTTACAGAGGTGTATCTCAAAATGATGGTAATACCGCTCTAGATCTAGGCTTGTCATGGACAGGCGATGGATTTTATGCAGGTGCTTGGGGAAGCCAGGTAGATTTCGGAAACGAAGTTGATTACGAATATGACTTTTTTGCAGGCTATGCTTTAGCAGTGACTGACAAAATGAACATAAACGTAGGATTGATACAGTATAATTATGATTCTTTAATTGAAGAAACAGAAGAAGTATTCGCAAAGGTTGACTTTGGTAATGTTTCTTTTGCTCACTCTGTTAATCTAGACAACTCTGATTTGACATTTACACAGGTAGAATACCAATTACCTTTTATTACTCAGGTTGATGTTTCAGTAATTGCAGCAATGCATTCTGATGAATCAGCAGCCGCTATGGGCGCCGGAGATAATCAAAAGTATGTTGGTGTTTCGCTTACCAAAGATCTAGGTAAAAACTTTTCAATATCAGCAATGATAATGGATAGTGCTAGACATGGAGATATGATGGACAATGCATCCATTGGTCTACGCTATAATTTCTAACAGGAATTTTAGTTTATTATGTATAATGTGAAACTTATATCATATACGAAGCCAGCTGAAGAACTATCCATACCGGATGACCTTCTTCAGTTGGTTTCTTTTTGTGCAAGAGTATCTAATCCAGATAATCAGTACAATGAGAAAACAGCCGAGAGGCTAATACAATATCTAATTAAACAAAAACATTGGTCACCATTCGAGATGGTTAATGTATGTTTAGAGATCGAAACAACTCGAGATATCTCGAGGCAAATATTAAGGCATAGATCTTTTTCATTTCAAGAATTTAGTCAGCGATATGCTGATCCTACCCAAGAGTTAGAATTTACAACTCGTCCTGCTAGATTACAAGATTATAAAAATAGACAAAATAGTATAGAAATCCCTATGGAGGATTCTATTAATTATGTATGGGAATCATACCAAGAAATTATAATTGAACGAGCTAAGAAAGCCTATGATTGGGCAATAGAAGCTGGTATAGCAAAAGAACAAGCAAGAGCTATTTTACCTGAAGGTCTAACTATGACAAGGTTATATATGAATGGAACTTTAAGATCCTGGATTCATTATATAGAAGTTAGAGCTGAGGAGAGTACTCAAAAAGAACATCGTAATATCGCACAGGCGTGCGCAGAGGCAATTTATAATATATTCCCATTAGATGATATTATATAAGGGCCATGTGACAAACCGTGTCTCATTAATTGAAAATAATTGAAAAAAGGGGTTTACTTTCCTCCTCTTTTATGGTATAATACACATATAAACAAATAAAAATAAGGAGTAAACAAATGGGAAAAATATTATATAAATCTAACCTACTAAAGATGACCCATCTTGCAACCGGACAACCGGTCGAAGTAGAGTTAAATGATGCTGAAATGATATTGGCTAAAGATAAAGATCCAAATACTATGAATGCTTCATGGGAAATACTATGTAATTCAGTCAAATGGAGAACAGGTATGGAAATAATCGACCAATGCCAATTAGATACTTTAGGTGGGAGGCCAATACATTAATGATAAACGAAGTAAATAAACTAATAGAAGATATAGTATCTTCTTATGCAAAATTTCCAACACACGATGGAAGTAAAAGATCTGAGGAAAAAGTCTCAGAATTCAGAAATGAAATCTCTATTAACGAAGGTTCTAAATATATTAGAATAGAAACAGGATCAAGTGTTTGGGGATTTATAAATAAGAATAACAAAGATTTTCATCCAGGTGATATTTTTAAAGCCAAGAATTGGAAAACCCCTACTCTTAATAGAGCAAGAGGTAATATCCTTTCTGGAAAATACCACATTGAATGGACTGGACCTTTATATCTACATGATATAGCTGGAAGAGGTTATTACAGCTGGCAATCGGATGAGCTTGCAAAAAGAGCTTAAAAAGGTTTGGGAATGTACGGAAACATTCCCCACTGCTGTGGAAAGAACTGAACGAAGATGGGAATTAAAATCCCGGAACGAAAGGATCCGTAATATGGAAGATTTTAAGATAGATAAACAATTTAATTTGAGGTATGAAATATGGAAATAACAGGACTAAACTTTTTTTTATTATCAATGTTAACTGGTATTGCTTGCCAATGGTGTTATAATAAAGGTATCAGAGAAGGAGCAGACCGTTGTATTAACATGCTTCACCAACAAAAAGTTATCGCATATGATAACAAAGGGGAAATTTACCCAAATCCATTTTTTAAGAAAAAATAAGTTATAAATAGACTTATGTATTCTTTCAAAACACATCTAAAAGAAGTCGTTGGATTATCTGCTAAAGAGCTAGATAAGGATAACTCCGTCACCGGTGAGCCAAGGCTCGCTATAATGAAACAATTAATCAAGAAAAAACAGCCACTTGATTTAAAGAAAGGCGGTAAGGTAATTGTTACAGATATAGAAGATGCTCTTCAGCAATTGAATGTATTTGAAAAAACTCCTTCAAACTTAGTATTCCAAACCGATAAAGGACCAATTAAATTAACACAACTTGCTAAATCTAAGGTATTTGGTGGAGGTGTTGGCGGTGCTGGTTCTGGAACTGCAGATACAGAAAGAAACGAATCCCATAATGCTTGTATGATGAAAGCAGTTGTTGATAATGGTAAACATGATATTGATTTCTTTACGGAAGAGGTAATAGCTCAAGCATATAAAAATAACTCTCCAGCAAATATTAGTGCTAATACAGACAAGATATTAGAAACCCCAGAGGCTTGGTGGAAATCATCTTATCATATTTCAATGTTATTATATAAAAAGGGATACATCAATAAAAATCAAAAGTTCCATAGAGGATCTAAGGAAATGATTAAATTATATGCTCTAAAAAATAAGGCATATAAGAATCAAGGATTTGCTCCACTTAAAGATGATAAGTGGAACCCAGGTGATGTCTGGGCAATCGATAAGAGTTTTAATATGGATAAAGAATTAAATACCGATTCAGTTGGTGCATTTAATCAGGACATATTAGAACATTTTAATACTAGAAGATTAGTTGGAATATCTTTAAAAGGACCAGAGGTAAAACCAGACCCACCTTTAAAAGAATACAACAATCAATATCCACCTGATACAGATAACCATAAAATAAAACAAATATTGTTATCATCAGGACGTGGTACTTACTGGAGTGCAAAAGGAATAGAGATTAAATATGATGGCGGGTCATTAATATTTAAAGATAACTCTCCAGGAGCCACAATTAAAGCAGAAGTTAAAGGTAAAAAAGCCAGAGGTGGTGGATTATCTTGGGGTGTTATGCAAGAGTTTATGATTAGAGAAACAGGAAAGAAACTTCCAAAACATAGTGGTGGAATAACCAAGATGGCTAAGAAGATTGAAAGTGGTTCTCCAAGAGAAAGAAAACTCTATTGGAAAATGTATAGTTCTTTTTTCAAGAATGAGAAATATAAAGACTTTGAAAAAGAATTAGATCAAAAAGATTGGAAATGGATTAGTGCTAAGTTAGCGTGTACTTATATAGCTTATTATCTATTACTCCATTGGGGAAATAAATCTAATCAAGTAATAACACACTTTGTAAATTATGCTGGATCTAAAACACTAGATTCAAGTACTTATGTTAAACTAGGAAAATAATGAAATCCTTTAAAGCTTACACAAGAGAAATGATTAAAGTCGATATAAAAGTCGGCGATGAAGTCATGGGTGGTAAGTTTAAGAATAAAAGAATTAAGGTAAAAACTATTGGTAAGAATGAGAAAGGTGATCTTACTATCAATGGTAAACCTTTAATGAGATATAGGATAATTAAACAAGATGCTTAAATTTAAAAACTATAACCTTACAGAAGCCAAAAACACTCATATGACTCATATAGAGGATTTAGTGTTAGATGGCGGAGTTAAGGGAGCCCGCCAAGCTATCAACGCTCTACGCAGTATGAGAGATATGTTGAGTGGTCACGCAAAATCACCTGTAGATGTGACCGTAAAATGGGACGGGGCTCCCGCCGTGTTCGCGGGGGAGGATCCGAACACTGGTGAATTCTTTGTGGCCAAAAAAGGTGTATTCGCGAAAACACCTAAAGTATATAAGAGCCATGAAGATATTAAAGCTGATACCTCGGGTGATCTAGCCAAGAAGCTAATTATGGCTTTCGATGGCCTAAAAGATTTAGGTATCAAAGGGGTAATACAAGGAGACTTTATGTTTGATAAATCGGACCTAAAAGGTGAAACGATTAACGGACAAAAGATGATTACCTTCCACCCAAATACTATTGTTTATGCAGTACCTTATGGATCTAAATTAGAGAAACAAATATCTAAAGCTAATGTTGGTATTGTATGGCATACATCTTACAAAGGTGCAACATTCGAAACAATGCAAGCATCTTTCGGTGGTGATATAGTTGGTAAATTAAAAAAGAGTTCTAAAGTATGGCAAGTGAATGCAGACCTAGATGATTTATCAGGTAATGCTACATTTACTGCAGCAGATAATACAAAGGTAACTAAATTATTATCCAATGCTGGTAAACTATTTCAAAAGATTAGTTCTGGAGTATTAAAAGAATTAGAATCGAATAAAGAATTAAATCTCGTAATTAATGTTTATAATAATACTATGGTTAGAAAAGGCCAAAGAATAAAAGACGAAAAGAAACACGCTAAAGGATTAATCCAATTTGTTACTGATAGGTATGCAAAACAAATTGATAAGCGTAGTTCTCAAAAAGGTAAAGATGTTCAGATAGCTAAAAGAGATGAATTATTAACATTTTTTAGTAAAAGTAACCTAAAAAACTTAGAAAATGTCTTTAAATTACAAAATTATCTCGTAGACAGTAAATTAATTATTATAAATAAACTTAACAAACTGAATAAAATCGGTACGTTTGTAAAAACAACATCCGGATTTAAAGTAACCAACCCAGAAGGTTTTGTTGCTATAGATCGTATGGAAGGTGGAGCGGTTAAGCTTGTTGATAGATTAGAATTTTCTGCCAACAATTTTAGCAAAGATATTATAAAAGGTTGGGATAATCCTAACTAAAATGGGAATTCAAGGATATGCAATTTAAATCATTTAGTGACTATTTAGTAGAAGACGCTAAGAAAGAAGTCACATTCGTGTTCGGGAGATTTAATCCTCCTACAATTGGTCATGAAAAATTATTTGACCAAACAAAAAAATTAGCTAGATCTGGAACATATAGGATCTATGCTTCCAAATCCCAAGACCCTAAAAAGAATCCCCTTTCATTTAAAGATAAACTAAAATTTTTACGTAAGATGTTTCCTAAGCATGCACGTAATATAATGGCAGATAAAGATGTAAGAACTGTATTTGATATAGTTGTTAAATTATATGATCAGGGTTTTACTAAAGTATCAATGGTAGCAGGATCGGATCGTGTTAAAGAATTTGAAACATTAATCAATAAGTATAATGGGGTAAAAGGAAGACACGGCTTTTATGAATTCGAAGGTGTTGTTAAAGTATTAAGCGCGGGTGAGCGCGATCCTGATGCAGATGGTGTATCAGGTATGTCTGCTTCCAAGATGAGACAGGCAGCAGTAGATGGTAAATTAAATCTATTTGCAAAAGGATTACCAGGAAGATTCCATCCAACAGATTTATATAACGCTGTTAGAGCAGGAATGGGTTTAAAGGCAGAAGGATTTAGACCACATATAGAATTAGAAAAAGTTTCTGATGTAAGAGAAGCTTATGTAGAAGAAAAGATTTTTAGAATAGGATCTAAGATTAGATTAAAAGAGAGCGGAGAAATAGGTAAAGTAATTATCCGTGGGAGCAATTATGTATTAGCTCAATTTGGTGATACCAAAAGAAGGTGTTGGCTAGATTCTATAGAAGAAGAACACGGTGCAGGAGAATGGGGTACTAATAAAAGTGTTAAGAATTATATAAAAGATACTCCACAAATGAAGAGAGAAGAATCTCCTCACAATAAAACAGTTAAAGATAATACTGATGTTAAGAAAAAGAAGAAGAAAAAGAAATTAAAACAGGTCTCCTTCAAAGAAAAATACGGTATTACCTTTGAAGATTATAGAAAAGACCGTGGAACAAGAGTTTAAGCTAACTCCTAAGAGAGAAAAAGAATTAGAGAAGATAGCAAAAGATTTGCCCGATAGTTCATTTAAAAGTATCTATGGGGAAAAATGGAAATCAGTAAAAATGGCAGTAGCCATGAATATACTAAAAAAGAGATATGGTTATAAAACAGAGGAAACCAAAATGAAGTTTAAGGAACTAAGAGAAAAAATGTCAGGCTCTAAACTGACTGGCCAGGAAATATCAACCTGGTATAGAAAAAATCCTGATGTAAAAAAAGCAGCTCGAGATAGAAAAATAAAACAAGCTGTTGAGATAGCATTAGATCACGGCGGAGCTATGAACTTTGCTATTAAGAAAATCGAAAAGATTAAAAGAGGTTTAGCAGACCATCCCGCGGTTGCTAAAGCTTTATCTTATGCTAACTTTGGTGAAGAGAAAACACTAGAAGAAGGTACATGGGCAATTCCAGATTCATATCAAAAAATGTATGACCTCCAGTTTAACTTTCTAGCTAAAAAAGTTCCTGCTACAAAATCAAATGCTAAAAAATATGCCAAAGGCCTCTATAACTTATTTGGTGATGATGGTTTCTTTGATGATCTCTTAAGAGTAGAACTAGGTAAAGACGATGCACCAGACACAGATGATTTAAGAACTATCCTTATTAAACATCTAGATGATTGGAATGTAAGAATTATAAAATCTGGATCAGGTTATGTAATTACACACGCACCTAAATCATGGTGGGAAAAAGAAGAAGAAGAAGTTGATGAAACAGCTAAGAAAAGGAAAGCTGGTAATATTAAACCTACTGGTCAGGGTTCAAGAATGAAAGGTAAGCTTATGGCAGAAGGTGTTACTAAAACCGACCCTCTAGATAGAGCAGAAAGGGTTCTTGATTATAGATTAAAAGAATTACAATACAAAGCTGAGCTAAGAAGGTTTAATGAATTTGAAGAAGATAAAGCTAAGCAATATAGAATGGAAGCTAACAATGCTCCATTAGCTAAAAGAGCTCAAAAGAGATTCAAAGGTATTGATAAAAAATTAGCACAGAGAATAGCAAATGTAGTTAAACCTGGAAGAGTTATTCAATCCAAAATATATGTAGAGTTAGGAGACCTTTGGGATTCTGGCGATAAGAAAGGATTTGAAAAACTCCTTAATAAACACGAGAAATAGATATGAAAACATTTAAACAAATCAGAGAAAAATTAGGACAAATCAGACCTTGGAAAAAGGGTTTTACTCCTGCAGAAGAAGATCAATTAAGAAAAGATAAAAAACTTAAGAAAGATTTAGAAACTTATAAAAAGAAGAAAAATCAAATTAGGTCAATCAAAGATGCTGAGAAATATATCCCTTATCTATTAAATCACATTAATGCAAATTTTGGTAATGGTAAAGGTGAAGATCTTTCTGATAAGAAATTTCATCAACTCTCTAATGTAATTATGTTTTACTATGATTATGAATATCTTTTTGATAGTGTTAATGAAGGTCTTGATGTAAGAAGATCTAAGAACTTTGATAATTATAATCGTAAAGGTCATGAAGCTCGATTATACGATTTGGAAAAAACATCAGTTGAAGATATAGATAATGCAATAAAGAAATCAAGAGGTAAAGCTCATATATCAAGTTTTGATGGTTCTTCAAGCAAGCCAAAAGATTTCGAAATAATGGGTGATATGAAAACTCTTCAACAAATTTCAAAACTCCTTAAACAGGGTAAAGTACAAAAGAATCCATATAAGTAATGAAAGCATTTAAATCATTTATATTAGAAGCCGATTATGGCCGTGGCGGTCAAAGGGGTTCTGCCAAGATAAGAGATAAATCCTATTTTGATTCAACTGCTGGTCCAGGATGGATAATGGCATTAAGAGATACTATTAAAGGTCAAATATTTCCCAATGAATTAATAAGACATTATCCAGGATTAAAGAAATCAGATATAAAACCAATGCTGAAAAATGTTAGATCTCTTTCTAAAGATTGGTCACTTGATGATAAAGATATTAAAAAAGTATTAACACAATTATTAGCTAAGGTAAAGTAATGAGAAAATATAACCCAGCAGATTCAGAAGTATTTGTAGACGAAAGTGGTAAGGTACAATTTAAGTATCAACAACAAGAATCGAGATTGAAACCTCACGCCTCTGATTGGGAAGGTAGAGCTAAGATTTCAAAGAATGCAAGAAAAGCTACCGCATCAGATATAAAAAAGGCTATGAATAAAGTACACGGTTTAACTAAAAAACAAATGGCTACATTATCAACTATACCAGTTCCAATGCTTACTACTTTTATTAATCAATTATCTACATTGGTATCAGATAAAGAAGCACCAAAGAAACCAGAGATAACTGAAGCTCCATTAGTAATGGACGATATGGGTATAATTAAATCTATTCTTAATAAAATAGAAGATGATTTATCTAAATTGATTGTAAAGAAACAATTAGAAAGGGGATGGAATAAACTCCAGATATTAGCTAAAATGGCTGGGTACAAAATTACGAAAACAGCACAGGCTAAGGGAAAAACATATAGGTACGACATTAAAAAATAATGTAAGGTAAAATTATGCCAAGAGAGTCACAAACAGAGAGATTAGATCGGATCGAAGAGAAGATCGATAAGATGTCCGAAGCTATAATTGCTTTAGCTAGGGCGGAGGAAAAGATTATGAGTATGGAGAAATTCTTGCATCAGCAAGCTGATCAAATGCATAATCTTATAAATAGAGTTGATAGAGTAGAAGATGATGTTAGAGATAACGCTTCGACTGTTAACGTAATTAACAAGATATTTTGGATTATCATGGCTAGTGCAGCTACAGTGGTAACTGGAATGCTTATATTGCAATAGAGGAAAAATAAATGAAAAATTTATGGAATGATGACCTAACTCAAAGCATTGCTAGCACAGTGAGTGATGTCCTTGAGGGTAAAGTCAAAGAAGAAGAAATGGATCCTAAGGACCATGTAAAACAAAACAAAGATGGCGGATATGACGTTGTTGATGTTGAGGGTAAAGTAGTTAAAAACTTTGGCAAGAAAGACGAAGCTGAAGGTTATGCTATTAAAAATCACAAATCTTTAATGAGTTCTACTTCAAAAGCCGAAGCTCCTGCGAAAGCTGAGCCAAAAGGTGATGATGTAGATCCAGTTAAAGAAGTTGAAGAACCTAGAGCTAAGGGCGAAAAGGGATTCAAAATGAAGCATAAAGTTAAAAAATCTGGTGAGAAAGAAGACGGAACAGTAGTTAAAGAAGCTGAAGAAGTTACTATCTCTATAGATTATATGCATAAGATTGATGAAAAACTTAAGCCAGGTAGAGGTAAAGAAACTGTTGATATAGATTATATCGGTGATAAAAAGCTTACCAAGAAAATGGAATCAAAGTTTAAAATCAAAATTAAACAAACTGGTCAAACAACAGCTGATGTAACTGGCGAAAAGAAAAACGTGCTTGCATTTATGCAATCAGATGCTTATCTAATGGATGATGGAGATATAAAAGAATTATTTCCTGAGCTATTAGAGCATTCGAATCCAGTCGCAGAGCTAGGTAAAGAAACAGGATATTTAGAAGTTGCTGAAGAAGATCTTTCTCCAGCTCAGAAAAAATATCAAGCATTCTTTAAGAAAGTTCTTAAGAAGTTTAATGTTGATTCTCCAGCCGAGTTAAAAGGCGATAAGAAAAAAGAATTCTTTGATTACATCGATAAAAATTACGAAGCAGAAGACGAAAGCGACTAATTAAGCTATCATAGATAGTTATATGATGAAAATATTTGACGAGCTTAATGCTAAGAACTTTAAACTGTTCGCAGCGAAACATTATAATAATCCAGAATGTACAGATCCTTCTGAGTTTGATGAAGATTTGTCTAGATTTAAATATCTAAAAAGATTATTAAGACGATATGAAGAGGCAGAAGATCTTCAAGAGAGATTAATTCTTAATCATATAATCGTCTTATATAATGTATTCGGTATACAGGCCGCGAACAAGATGATGTGGTTTAAAATACAGCCAGAATATTGGCACTATATTAAACCTTTCTTAGTCTTTTTAAATTATCTGCCTGAGAATGAAAAGGTAGATGTACCGTTAGATCCATTAATAGTAGAGAGGTTACGAAGTATATAATGGGAATATTATCAAGAGCAGCAGATTTAGGATATGCATTTAGATTCCTAAAACTTTTGACCACTAAGTGGGAGAAATTGCCTGCCTATGAATTAGGTATAATTGATAAACGTGGACGTAATTTAAAGAAAGCAAAAGAGCTTAAAACTTCAGAAGAAAAATCTGCATATACTATTTTTCACAGATTGGTATTTAATGTTAAAAGATTAATTGGATTAGTACCAGGGGGTAAATCCACATTAGGTTCTTATGCAGCTGCTTTATTTCTAATTAAAGAACATACAGGTATGTCAGAAGAAAAATTAGAAGAAATATTAAATGATGCCTTAGAAGGAGATTTAGATGATCCAATTACAGAAAGTACTTGGTTCATAAAAGAGGGAGAATTGAATCCCGGAATATACTGTTTAACAAAAGATATAGTTTCTATGAATACAGGTGAAACTATAGCTAAAAAGAATTCAAAAGTAAAAGTAGATAATTTTCAACAACCATATGGTTCAATACTAGGTCATAATATCTACGAGGTTACGCACACTTTAACAAAACAAAACTTATATATAAGTAATGAGGATATAAAAAGATGAGACGTTCATTTTCAGAATATTTAAAACAGTGGGAAGACGCAGCAGCTAACTCAGTTGGCGGCGGGGGAGTTTCTATGCCTGCTGATGCTATGCCTAAGGACAAGCATAAAAAACATAAAAAAAGAAACGAAAAAGGAATTTACGACGGAAGAACTAAGGAAGGACGTAAATTTGTAGAAAGAATCATGGCTAGGAGAGCAGCTAGAGAAGCGGCGAAGAAGAAGAAAGTTTACTAATGAAAAAATACTTTGTCATGATCGGATCATTTTTTGCCAGAGTCTGGCGATTCATTTTATCTCTATTCGAGAAACACCAACACCTACACGTATCTCATAATCAATATGATGTTGAGGGACAGTTAGTGGATGTGTTAGTTAAATCATTTGAGGTAAGAAGATTTTATAAATGCACACCAAAACATATGCGATTTAAAACTATGGATGGTACATTTGTTGAGCTAAAAACAGCTACACCTATGGACTATATGACAGAAACAATGAAAAAATTAGTATAGAAAAATGTTAGAAAAAATAATAGCAGAAACTTTAAAATGTAGTCAAGATTCAATTAAAGAAGAATCTAACTTTATGGATGATCTAGGAGCAGATTCTTTACATATTGTTGAATTAGTAATGGCAATAGAAGAAGAATATGACTTAGAAATTCCAGATGAAGATGCTGAAACACTTCATACTGTAGGACAGTTAAAGCAATACATTGAGGATAATGCATAATGCAACAAATATTATTAGGGATTATACTTATTCTAGGATTAGGATCTTGGTGGCTATATAGCGAAAATCAAGTTCTAACTATGAATAATATGCAATTAGAAGTTGCGATAAAACAACAAGAAGAAGCTATAGCTACTATAAAAGAAAGCTATGAAAAACAAGGTGCAGCCTTGAATCAATTAGCTTCAAAAAATGCTCAGATTGAATCTGAGATGAATGGTTATCTGGATATATTTAGAAGACACAATCTAAATAAATTAGCAATAGCTAAACCAGGTATGATTGAAACAAGAGCCAATGAACAAACATCGGCCGTATTTGAGAGTATAGAAAATGACAGTAAAGAACTCGATTCGCTGGACGATCCTAGCACCGATATTAACCCTAATAATTAGTGGTTGTTCTACATTCGGGACTAAACCTATAACGGTTAGTTCTAAACCTATAGAGATTGAAATTATACAACCTAGTATGCCTAGGAATATTGATCTTAAAGAACCA
>Ga0115011_10002061_pt1 | contig 14093 bp, 11 predicted proteins | sample TroAtlMetagenome_2_FD_88705 | JGI IMG/M metagenome (GOLD analysis project Ga0115011, IMG submission 88705) | Marine eukaryotic phytoplankton communities from Atlantic Ocean - Tropical Atlantic ANT8 Metagenome | ecosystem: Environmental > Aquatic > Marine > Oceanic | place: Tropical Atlantic...
GTACCGTCACACTCGCAGATCCAGTATCAGCTAGTTTGGACGTTATCACGTTCACTGACGTTGGTGATGAAGCAGAGTTGATGTGGAATGGCTCAGCTTGGAGAGTTATCTCCTTGCAGAACGTTGCTTCTGGAGACGCTGGTCCATCCGTCGCCTAAACAAACAAATAAGTTTTCATACTTTCCCCCCTTCCCTTTCGGGTTGGGGGGTTTTTTCAATAAAGCTTACTATTTATAAAAGTACCTATCTATAAGGAGACTATCATGGGTAAGAAAAGACGCGCCCTAGCAGCGCCACAAAAATTTAAAGCGAGATACCGTCAGATGCGAGGTAACACCTCCACTAACACGACCACTGCTACAGAGAATTCGGTGGTAGCAGCGCGGTTAGCAGAAGAGCAGGCAGTGCAAGTTGCAGAAACTCCAGTACAGGAAATTGTCCCTGAAATTGTTGAAACACCGGTCGAAACAGCAACCGAAGTGCCGACCCTTGAGGCTCCACAGCCCGTGACTACGACAGCAAAGAAGACAACGTCACGAACAAGAAATAGAAAGACAACCCCTCGCGCAACTAAAACAAACGCCACTAAGTCTACTACAACTCGTTCACGCCGTACAAAAACAAAGTTTACTGATTCTACCGAAGCTGAGTAAAACAAGCCGGTTTGTCTATTATCTGACTACTTATGCTTAGGAGGAACTATGCATGGCTTTACCTACTTTAACACCATCTAGTAATACTAGTGTCTCAAGGCTACCACCGACCGGTACCTTGGGAGATGTTGCAGCATCATTACCGTTTGGTATTTATTCGGCAGAGTCTGATTTTATCACTGGCGCAGTGGATCAAGTGGCCTACACCTATAGAAAATTAGGTGGAGACATTTTAGATATTGAGCTTAAAGCAAATAGTGTGTATGCGAATTATGAAGAAGCTGTTTTAGAGTATTCATACATAATTAACACACATCAGGCTAAAAATGTGCTGTCGGATATTCTCGGTGCGACCACTGGAACGTTTGACCATGACGGTAATTTAAAATCTGGCCCGACAAGTGCAAATCTCAAATTTCCGAGATTCGAATATGCATACTCAAAGCGTATTTCTGATGCGGCTTCTACAGAAGCTAATGTTGGCGGCGTCCTGACAGAATACTCTTCTAGTTTTAGTGTGACTGATGGAGTACAAGACTATGATTTACAAACAATTCTGTCTGAATCAGCAGAAGATGCTAGTTCCGCATTCAACGGTCTGATCAACGACAACAAAGTTCAGATTCGCAAGATTTACTATACATCTCCCCGCGCAATGTGGAGATTTTATGGATATTATGGAGGAGTCAGTGTTGTAGGGAACATGAACACCTACGGTCAGTTCGCAGATGATTCTACTTTTGAAGTTATCCCGACTTGGCAGAATAAAATGCAAGCAGTCCAGTATGAAGACTCGATCTATACTAGAACATCTCACTATTCGTATGAGATCATTAACAATAAGCTAAGACTGTTCCCGGTTCCGACCAATGACTTTGCACCAAATAAAATGTGGGTCTCTTTCACTGTAAAGAAGGATCCTTTTGAAGAATATTCAGACAGAAAAGCAGGAATTGAGGGTGTTAACAATATGAACACCGTTCCTTTCGACAACATTCCGTATGCAAACATCAATGCAATTGGTAAGCAGTGGATTAGAAGATTCGCACTGGCACTCTCTAAAGAAACTCTCTCCCAGATTCGTGGAAAGTTTCAAACAGTACCGATTCCGGGCGAATCAGTAACCTTGAACGCAACAGCGCTAGCAGCAGAAGCTGCGAAAGAGCAGACTGACTTGAGAACTGAATTGAAGACGTTGCTGGATCAAATGACATACTCTGCACTAATGGAGGATGATCGTAAGATTGCCGATGCTGCTGGTGCCATCAATGCAACAGTTCCACTGAAGATCTTTGTAGGGTAATTAAATGGCAGATGATGACAACAAATGGACACAACCTTCTGCACCACCGCCACCGCTATTTACCGGTCAGGCCGAACGTAATTTAGTAAAGCAGGTTAACGATGAATTAATTGAAAGAGTCATCGGTCAAACTGTTGTTTATTACCCAATCGATATTGAGCACACTGAGTTTCATGACCTATATGGAGAAGCTTTAACAAAATCATTTTTACCCCCGGTTCGCGTCCATGCTTTAATCGAGTTTGACGGGATAACGACAAAGTATACTCCCGGCGTTGGGCTGGACAAGGATTCTAGTATTACAATTCACTTTCATAAGCGCCGCTTGACAGAAGATCAGGATCTGTTCGTCAGAGAAGGAGACTTTGTACTTTACGGAAGTATATATTATGAGATCGTGACGCTATCTGAGCCCAAACAACTTTTTGGCCAAATTGATCACAGGCTTGAAATCTCAGCGAAGTGCATCCGAGCAAGAGAGGGTTTATTCGATGGCAGTTAAATTCCTGACACCAAAAAATCAAGAAAGAAAAATCGACCTTGACACGAAATTCGAAGAACCAAAAGAGATCGAGTTCATGATGACCCCTTCAACTCTTGAAACGGTTGATCGTGCATTTTTTGAATATGTAAATGAAGATATCGATGCTCACACTACGACCAACAAGGCTTTTAAGAAGATACCAGTAATTTGGCAAACTGCAGAACGCGCCTTTCAAATAAAAAGCAACAAAGACTTAAGAGATAAAGATGGGAAGCTCAAATTTCCAGTGATCACGGTTGAAAGAACTAGTATTACAAAAAGTAAAGATCAGCACGGCAAACTGTTAGCTACACTAGCTCCACTTGAGACCACCAAGGGTGGACAGTGGCTAGTCGCTCGCCGCATTAATCAAGAAAAAACAGCGATGTTTGCTAGTTCTAATTCTTTGAGAAAGACAGGAGGAAATACGGGAGTTGATGGTATTCAGGACACAAATTCTACAAAAGCCCAACAATTTTTTCCAATAAAAAATAAGCAGATTGTATATGAATCTGTGTACACGCCTGTGCCTGTATATATTAGTGTAAACTACACTGTCACTATCAAGACTTTGTATCAACAGCATATTAATGAGGCTTTAACGCCGTTTATTACCAAAACAGGCAACTGGAGTATTGCTGAAATTGGGCACGATGGCCATATATATGAGGCTTTCCTTCCCGACGATTACGGAGCAAACAACAATGTATCAGATTTGGGCGAAGAAGAGAGATTGTTTGAAACCAAATTTGACGTAAGGGTGCTCGCGTACCTCATAGGCCATGCACCAAACCAAGATGGCCCAGAGCAAGGAATTGTGGAGAACGTTGTTAAGATTCGTTTGCCCCGAGAGCAAGTTATTTTTGAAGACCCGCATCCCCGAACACACAAGGGCCAATTTTATAAAGAGTAAAATGGAGATTCGGCTAAACGGTTACTATTTATTATACGATAAGGCTCGATATGTGTCGTTACACATTGGTTAAAGAATTATTAGTTTAAGGAGTTAAAAAAATATGTCTGTAAAGAAGTATAAATTCGTCTCACCCGGTATTTTTATCAAGGAAGTCGACCAATCGTTCAGGACGCCGCAAGCCCCACAAGTAGGCCCGGTGATCATTGGTCGCACACGTATGGGACCGGCCATGCGCCCCGTAAAGGTGGAATCTTTTGGAGATTTCGTCAAAACATTCGGAAATCCCGTATCTGGCTTCGCCGGCGGTGATCTCTGGAGAGAAGGTAACCTAGGAGGCCCAACTTATGCAGCTTATGCCGCACAAGCTTACCTAGCTTCCCGCGTCGGCCCAGTCACTATGATGCGACTATTGGGTACTGAGCACGCTAACAAGCAGTCTGCTGGCTCCGCAGGCTGGACCACTTCCGCCGGCCACAGCGAGAACGAATCGGCCAATGGTGGCGCTTTCGGTCTGTTCATTTTCAACTCAGGATCGCTTGACGTCGCAGCCAGCGGCCACGATGACGTTCGTACCGGTACTCTAGCTGCTGTTTGGTATTTAGATAGTGGTTACATGGTGCTTAGAGGTGACGAGGCAAAGGTGGACGGCGCAGCTAGCGTGACGGGTTCATGCGGACTGGTTCGCATTAATAGCGATAATACTGCAGACAAAGAGTTCCGTGCTATTATTAGAGGCGCAGATGGCGCAGACTTACTTGAAACAAGCTTCAACTTTAACCGCAGCTCGGATCTTTACATCCGTAAGGTGTTCAACACGAACCCACAGCTTTGTGGAACAAACGCCACCAGAACTGTCGCGTCCGGCGGAGATAGAAGCACTTATTGGCTTGGACAAACATATGATCAGTCGGTTGCTCATAAGATTACAGGCTCTGCAAACGTCGATGTTGGGTGCGTGGTCGCTCTTTCAAGAGGATCCTCTGGTAAAGGTTTCCACGATCAACAGACTGAGTACAAATCTGCTAAAACAGGCTGGTTTATCGCTCAAGATATGGGCTTGGCAACAAACTACAGCGCAAAAGACGCTCAAAAGCTTTTCAAGCTTGTTGGTCTAGAAGGTGGAACCTCGATTCAGAATCGCTTCAAGGTCTCCGTCGAGGACATTAAATCTTCTCCGAATGAAGATGTTAATCCATACGGTACTTTCGCCATCGTCATCAGAGACATTCAAGATAGTGATAATGCAGTATCAGTAGTGGAACGTTATGCTAATTTGAGCTTAAACCCCAATTCGGCTGATTATATTGCCAAAAGAATTGGTGATAAATATCTCACATGGGACGAATCCAATAGTCGATACCGCGAATATGGTGACTATGATAATCGCTCCACATATGTCCGAGTTGAAATGAATGAAAGCGTGGAAAATGGTGCAACCGATCCTAGGCTTCTGCCATTCGGTGTAATTGGTCACCCAAGACCACTTAGGTTCAGGCTGATTGCTGGTACCATCAATGCCACGGATGAAGGACGCGCCGGAGAAGCTTTCCTAGCAGTCCCTGTAGCAAACGACGCTACTTCCGCAGACGGCACCACAGCTTCTAATGCATATTGGAAAGCTCACAACTCCGTGCCCAAGTCTATGATTACTGGTTCAGCAAAAGCCAATAACTCTCTGCTTGCTTATGGAAGATTTACCGGCTCGGTTGTATTCCCCGGTCTTGCAATGCGCTCATCCTCACTCGATGGTGGCCTTTCGGATCAGACAAACGCTTACTTCGGAGTTACGACTAACCGTAAGGGAACAACTCAGTATGATGAGAGTGTTACAGATTATCTTCTTCCGCTTGATGACGGCCTCGCCGGCTCATACGATTACGATGATTCACACACAGAAGCTTCATACAAGTTTACTTTGGACGACTTGGCTTATGACACTGACAAAGGTTGTGTTAACTACAACTCCGGATCTCGTCAAGCCTCTTCAAACAAGTCAGTTACTGCGGTATCTTCTTCTACTCTAGGAGAATACGGATACCAGTCAATTCTTGACTTGGGATACGACAGGTTCACTACGGTCTTCGCAGGCGGTCATGACGGTGTTGATATCAAAGAGATGGAGCCCTTCGGAAATATGCTTATGGCAGGAAAAGATGAGTTTACAAGTTACGAATATAACACAGTTAAGCGCGCTCTCAGAGCAGTTGCTGACCCCGAATTCGTTGAAATGAACTTGCTAGCATTGCCCGGTATTAAGACTGACGGACTCACTAAGCTAGCTACAGAGGTCTGTGAAGAGCGCGGTGACTCCCTTGCTATTATTGATATCACGGGTGATTACACGCCTAGGACCGAATCAACTGATAGTGTTGCAAACCGACGAGGCGTTGTTTCCACTGCAGTAAGCAACCTAAAAGACAGAAAATTCAACACAAGCTATGGTGCATGCTACTATCCTTGGGTCCAAATTCGTGACTCCATCGATGCTGCGACACTTTGGGCCCCGCCCTCGGTTGTTGCGCTAGGAGTGATGGGTTCCTCGGAGAGAGCATCAGAAGTATGGTTTGCTCCAGCCGGGTTCAACCGCGGCGGACTCTCAGATGGTGCTGCTGGAATCCCAGTCACCGGCGTACGCCAGAGGCTTTCAAAGAAGGATCGTGACCAGTTGTACGAGCAGGGAATTAACCCAATTGCCAAGTTCCCGTCAGAAGGAATCGTGGTCTTTGGACAAAAGACACTGCAGGCCCGCGCTTCTGCACTTGACCGGGTTAATGTTCGTCGACTGATGATCTACCTCAAGAAAGAAGTTTCTAGAAGAGCAACACAGGTACTTTTCGACCAAAACGTCGAAGCTACTTGGAACCGCTTCAAGGCTCTTGTCGAACCACTACTTGCTAGTTGCAAGGCTCGATTCGGCTTGACAGAATATCGCCTCATTCTTGATGAGACAACGACTACTCCAGACTTGATTGATCAAAACGTCCTGTACGCGAAGATCATGCTTAAGCCTGCTAGAGCAATTGAGTACATTGCCATCGACTTTAACATCATGCCAACTGGTGCTTCTTTCGATGACTAAAAGAAGGTAAAAAAAAGCTACAAATCATTTTTGATTACTATATAATGTAAAGGAGACATTGAACAATGGGATTTTGGACTGAAACAGGCGCCTCTTTAGGACGCGACCCGAAAAGAGGGTTTAGATTTATCGTACAAGTTACGAATATCGGAGGAGGAGCTTCAAGCGATGCCACCGCCGGTGGAGGTATTATGTGGTATGCAAAGACTGTGGATAAGCCTAGCTTTGAAATCAGCACAACTGAGCACAACTACTTAAACCACAAGTTTAACTATCCCGGCCGTACTAGCTGGTCTCCTATTGCACTTAAGGTTGTAGATCCCACAAGCCCTGACATGGCAGCTACCTTTTCAGACATCATTACCGCTGCAGGGTACCATCCTCCAGTAGACGCGAACGACCACACTTCAATGCAGAAGGCCCTTGCGACCACCGCACTTGGCAACGTCGTTATTACGCAAATTGATGCTGACGGTCAACCGCTTGAAAAGTGGACACTCTGGAACGCATGGATTTCTAAGGTCAGCTACGGCTCACTAGATTACAGTTCTGATGATCTCACTGAAATGGAAATTGAACTGGTTTACGACTGGGCTAAGCTTGAGACTGCTGGTTCTTCCGAGTACGGCGATCCCGGCGGAGCACCCGGCTCACCCACAGGTAACAGCTTCTTTGCACCGGACGGTAGTTCCGATCCTAACCCATCTGATGGCGGCGGACCCGGATTCTCCTGAGATTAGAGAAATTAATTAAAGACATTATAATGAAAAGAGAGGTGATAATTGTCTAGAAACAATGAAGATAGGTTGACTCCCACAACGGGAGCCAGCCAAGATGCGGCTACAGAAACACCCCCTCCAGCGACTAACACAGAAAGTGAAGCACCAACGACTACTGCTGGTGCTTCCTTTTCTTTTGTTACGCCAACGGAGTTTGTAGATATTCCATCAAAGGGTGAATTCTATCCAGAGGGACACCCTCTACATGGAATTGAAACTATTGAAATTCGTCATATGACGGCTAAGGATGAAGATATTCTGACTTCCAAGACCCTTCTCAAGAAAGGTATTGCGCTTGATAGAATGCTCAAAAATATCATGGTCGACAAAAGAATTGATACATCGACAATGCTTGTCGGAGATAAAAACGCACTTATTGTGGCAGCTAGAATTAGTGGCTATGGTGCGGACTATGAGACAAAAGTAAACTGTCCCTCATGTGGAGCGACTAATGATTCGGTGTTTGATTTAAACGAAACGCACAATACAGATGTTACCTTTTATCAGGAGCTAGAATCTGTTGAAAGAGTGGGTCAATATTACGATATCCTCCTTCCACGTTGCGGAGTCACGGTCAGAACTAGATTACTAACTGGCGTCGACGAACAAAAACAGGCAAGAAATGCTAGAATGGCAAAAAAAGCCGGAGTTGAGAAAGGAGAGCAGACTCTCACAGGTCAGTTCCGTCAGTTTATTATTGCAGTAAATGGAGATAGTACACAGAAGTCAATCTCCGCTTTTATTGATGCAATGCCCGCATCGGATTCGCGTTTTTTGCGAACTACGTATAAGGCCATTACACCAAATGTAGATATGAACATGTTATTTGAATGTGATTCATGTGGATATGACTCTGTTATGGAGGTTCCGTTCACTGCGGACTTTTTTTGGCCTAAGTGATGACTATATGCAGCAGGTATATGAGTCCTTCTTCTTCTTGAAATACAAAGGAGGGTGGAGTTTCACCGAAGCATACAGTCTACCAGTAGGATTAAGGAAATGGTTTGTAAATAGATTAGTAAAACAGCTAGAAGCCGAAAATAAAGCTTATGAACAAGCATCAAAGAAATAATTGGCTTCTCCCTTCACACCCACCCTCACGGCAGTTTTACAAATTTTATTTACTACTTAAGGCCGGGAGTGTTTCACTCCCGGCTTTATTTTTTTAAATTACTAATTACTTATAGTACGAGGAATGATATTTAAATGTCTAAGTTAAACGAAGATAAAGTAAACAACGAAATCGTCATCGATTTTCATCAACTAAGGAATCCTGAGCTTCGGGAATCCTTTCTATCTGCTTTTGGTCATATGATCAAAGGACTCCTTGGTTCTGTTTTCGGGCCCAACGAGCCCCCTAGGACCCGTATTATGGGTAAGCCGGCAGAGGTTCACGCATTTGCACAAGCTCTAAAGGACGAAGGTAGTTACATCAAAACTTTACAAAGGTATGATTTAGACAACCCCAAAACTCATAAAAACAAGGCTAAGCTAAAGAATAGTGTAAAGAAGTTCGAAAAAGAAACGGGTGTTAAGTGGCCATTCGCTACGTAGGGAGACTAGGTTATGGCAAATGGCAATGATAATAATGGTGCCGATCCAACTCAAGTAAAAAAGGGAAATGCTGCGCTCAATGAGCAAGACAAGATACTCGAAAAGCTTGGAATCAAGCAAAAAGACAGCATCGAATCCCTTAAAGAACGAAATGTACAGCTTCAAGCAGCAGTACAGACACTGCAGTCGTTAGATAATGTTGAAATGTCGCGCCAACGCCGCGCAGCACGCCATAATGAAATGGTGGAATACCAGCTAGATATTCAAAACAACATACTCAAGACCATGGAGCTTGAATATGATCAAGCTATACAAATGGGTGAGCTAACGGATCAGGAGATTCAAAAGTATGAGACCCAGCTAGCGGCACAAAAAGAAATAACTGAAGAACTACACGCTCAAAAATATATTTCGGAAGGCATGGCCACAGCCCAAGAAGACATTGCTTCTGCTGCTTTAAAATTCGCTGGTATCACGGGCAAGATGAACTTGACCGCTAAGTTCGCCGGCATGATAGGACAAGCAGGTTCTGTTGCAGATGCCTTCAGAGACATCAAGGATGAGATGGCAGCAACAGCGTCCAAGGCAATGGTGGTTAACGCTACTTCGGCAAAAATCAGCGAAGGGATCATGGGCATTGTGGCCATGATGATCGAACAAGCTATCGCTCTTGACAATGTTATTTCTTCAACACAGCAAAATTTACATGTAAACAAAGAATATGCTAGCACAATTGACGAAGTTTACCAAGCGCAAAAACTTAATGGCCTTTCTGCAGAACAAGCTGGACAATCGTTTGCTAGCCTTCACACACAAATGTCCTCTTTCTCACAACAAACCGGCGCCATGCGCGGACGAATTGCTGAGACTGGGGCCCAGTTATCCCAATTAGGTGTTAACGCCGGCGACTTTGCCGACAACATGGATCTATCGGTGCAAGCCCTCCGAATGTCTGCTGACGAAGCACGAAGGACACAAACAGACATTGCCCGGTTTGCCGGCGAGTTGGGAATGGCACCAGAAACAATGGCTGCAGGCTTTAAGAACGCCGGCCCCGCCCTAGCTAAGTTTGGGACGAATGCTGTCAAAGCATTTAAGAACGTTGCAAAGGCCGCAAAGGAAACCGGTATTGAAATGAACCGGATTATGGATTACACAGCGGGATTCGACACATTTGAGGGAGCCGCCGAACGAGTCGGTTCATTGAACGCCGCACTCGGCGGAGACTACCTTAACACAATGGATTTGATGGCAGAAACCGATCCAGCAAAACGTATGCAAATAGTCACAGACGCTATCCATGCTAGTGGAAAATCTTTTGAAGAAATGGGTTATCACGAAAAGCAATTTTTTGCCGAAGCTGCCGGTTTCAAGGACGTAGAGGAGCTTTCTAGAGCAATGTCGGGCTCTCTAGACGATAACGCAACTTCCACCGCTGAGAACGCAATGTCGCAGGAAGAGCTAGCTGAAATTAACAGGCAGAACTTATCGTTACAACAAAAAATGGCTGCAACTTTAGCCGAACTCGCACCCGGAATTATGAAGCTCGTCGCGGTCTTCCACAAGCTGATGATTCCTATTATGAAATTTGTTGAATACGGTGGCGCCTATGTGTTGCCACTGTTGATAGGTCTCAGAATTCACTTCTTCCGATTACAGATGCAGCAAGCGGCAAATATCAGAGAACTAACAGCGCATCAGCTGGCTCAGGCTAGAAAAACAGCAGGTACAGTCGCAGACACCGTTGCTACGGGCAATCAGACAGCTACAGAAAGCCTTAACACTGTCGGCAAAATTAAGAATAAACTTTCAACGATAGGTCAGACCCTCGCAGAAAAAAAGAAAACTATCGCGACAAGTCTAAGCAACCTCCAAACCAAAATCGCAACAGGCGCGGAAACGGCGTACAATGCGGTTAAAAACTTCTCCATTACCAAGACCGCCAGCTTGTTCGCCGCAGAGACAGCCCGCCGCATTGGATTGGTTGCTTCCGCTGTAGCCACCGGCGCAGTAGCCGCCGCCACAGGGGCATGGAACATCGTAATGGGAATTGGTAAAGTGGTGACATGGTTAATGACGGCCGCAACCACTGCATTCGGAATCTCTTTGACCGCCGCAACAGGTGGTTTGATTCTGATTGTGCCACTTATCATCGGTCTCGTTGTTGGCGCCATCGCACTGGTTAAAAAGTTCGGGCTAGCAAAGGTAATCATGTATGCTTTTGGTGCTGCTGTGTTATTTGCTCTAGGTCCAGTTGGATTAGCAATAGCGGCAGTGATCCTGATTGTTAAGTATTGGGATGACATTAAAGCTGGCCTCGCTGCAGTTGGTAAGAAGCTGCGGGCAGTAGGTCAGATGATGTATGATGCCACTGCCGGCGTACTGATAAAAGCAAAAGAGAAAATTGTAGGAATAGTGATTAGTATCAAAGACTTCTTTGTGCGTAACTGGGAACTGATAAAACAGGCAGCAATTACAGCGATGACAATTGTCGGCCGAGTAATGCTAGCAGTTTTGACTGGTGGAATGAGCGAAGTGGCCTTATTCATCTACAATAAATGGGATACAATAAAAGAATACGCTCTCGCCGTCGCAGACCTCGTATATGCAGGTTTTGCCAAAATTGCCGGCGTAGGCAAAATTATTCTCAAGGCACTCAAAGCTCCATTTAATTGGGTTATTGGAATGGTTAACGGCATGCTTGCTGGCCTTGAAAAAGCATTCACTCTCGTTATCAGAGTGCCGAAAATTCTTCCCGGTCCATCAAAATACAAAATTGGCCCACCGAACCTAGGAAGAATTCCAGAGCTAGCTAAGGGTACGGACAACTTCGAAGGTGGTACTGCTCTTGTTGGTGAGCAAGGACCAGAGCTTGTTAACATGCCACAAGGAACGGCAGTGAGTCCCGCCGGCCAAACAAAGAAATTTGGTCAAACACTACAAAACATTGCCATGACCTCTGCTCAGATTGCTGGCGCCATCGCCAAATTGACACCCGCGGCACCTGCTGTAAACGCAATTCAAAAAGTTGCAGGCGCCGCCGGCGCCGGTAAAAAACAGCAGCCTGTGACAATAAATGTTACCTTAGAACTAGATAAGAGAGTACTTGCAAGGCATGTAGAAGAAGTCATGGTCGACAAGTTGAACCCGGCCACGGCATAAGGAGACAGATAAATGGGATTTTTTGATAGATTAAATGCAGGAGGTACAGTTGACGCTGACAACCGCGATTCTTTATTCGAATCGGGACTCGAAACAGATGCTTCTGATACTTATGCTAATAAAAATAAACTTTTTATTGAATTCTACCACCTTCCTTCAAATAAGAGTGTGGCGTTCAAGGGCTTTATTACCGAGTGGTCTGATAAATTTGATTCAAAGTATAATACAGAAGATGTGTACGGTAGAAACGATCCAATTCACACCTTTCAAGGAACTAGTCGTGAGATCTCAGTATCTTGGGACGTCCCTGCAGCTTCTGCCAAAGAGGCTCAAGAAAATTTAGCTAGGATTTCGTTGCTAGCACAGTTTCTATACCCCTCCTACAACATAGACCAATACGATTTTGGAGTTGCAGGCTCAAGCTCGACCATCCCATTGAAAGTCGGCACAATGTCTAAAGCGCCTTTGGTAAAAGTAAGGTTTGCAAACTTGATTATCGACTCTAAGGGTGGAAACGTTACTTCCCCTAGTGCAAAAAACGGTGGCTTGATTTGTGCAATGACTGGACTAACTGTTACCGCTGATCTTGAGGCCGGCGTTATTGATGCTACTGGTGTTGCCACGCCAAAAGCCTTCAAGTTAAGCACAAATCTTAAGGTACTGCACCAGCACTCTCTTGGTTGGGACGGAACAAAATGGATGGGTAATAACGAAGGCAATGCCAAAGGCTTTCCTTATAATGCATGGGGAGGTGGAAGAGCCGACTCCGGGCACCTAGGACTGGACTCATCCAGAACCACGGTAGAGGGAAGCACAGCCAGCGCACCAGCATCATCAGGAGCCGGCCCTCCCGGCGGCTCCGGCGGAACAGGAACACCATAGGAGATAAGAAATGAGTAGCAGATATCATGGCCGCAAAACAACGAAAACCTCTGATAAAATTTACAAGTCACTGCTTGATGAGCGGGATGTAAAGCACATCAAGCATCACACGACTCCTAGATTGGCCCACCCCACACCAGAAGAGAGAGAAAACATGACAACAACAGTTCATGTTTGGACTGTTGGGGATCGCTTTTACAAATTAGCACACAAATATTACGGAGATTCAAGGTATTGGTGGGTTATTGCTTGGTGGAACTTGCGTCCTACTGAATCCCATGTTAAACTAGGAGAGGGACTAAGAATCCCCGGGCCACTAGAGCGAGTCCAAAGAATACTGAAGCATAGAAGAGGCGGAAGTTACTAGCAATGAGTATTAAGTACGATGCTAACCATCCACAAGAAGTGGTGGATGTAGTGAATTCCATAGAAGTCGAAGGTGCACTGATTCCATTCGACGAGCCGTTTACAGCAGAAGAGCTAAACGGTGTATCGTCTATGGCAATTCTGGTTTCCACATATTACGATCTTGACTGGGACGCGGAGTATGATTCCAGTCCGCCATCTAACTTACAGAAGTGGAAAACATACTATGGAAAAATATCTAAGTTCATTAACGATTCAATAAATTATTGGGCCACTGACACCAACTACGGCGACAGTCAAGGACCAGCACACCCGAATGACAGCGGTGATGACGATACCCAACGTTGGTCACATATAACGTGGATGTCTTTCCATTCGCGCTGGAACACAGCGGCCAGCATTTTTGGGAAAGACAATCAGTACGTCGCCACGGGCGGGATGGGAATGAGAACGCGATACCGAAATGCTCACACAAATAGCTCAGAACACACATACGCTGACCATGAGACCGTTCGTGATAGTTTTGCTGACAGTTCGTTCAGACTTGCCAACGATGCTCTCGTACAGCACCAGAAGTGGCCGTACAATACCTCATCTTGGGTTTGGTATCCCGGCGGCGGAATGGATGAGACCCACGGCGGTATTTATGATTGGGCAGCACCTACATACGGCGATGATCCCGATGGCTTCGTTGGCGCCCGACTAAAATCTATTGCTGCCGGAACAGCGCTGAGAGTGCCATGTATGGCCGATGGGAAAGTCGGCAACATAGGCTGGACTCACCAAGAGTACGCAAACCAGTTAACGCACGACAAGAAGTTTCTTACTCAAAGGCTCAATAAATACAAAACAGCCATGCAAGCGTATGGCATGGCA
>Ga0115011_10002062_pt1 | contig 14093 bp, 12 predicted proteins | sample TroAtlMetagenome_2_FD_88705 | JGI IMG/M metagenome (GOLD analysis project Ga0115011, IMG submission 88705) | Marine eukaryotic phytoplankton communities from Atlantic Ocean - Tropical Atlantic ANT8 Metagenome | ecosystem: Environmental > Aquatic > Marine > Oceanic | place: Tropical Atlantic...
GGGCGTGAAACACTTCGTGATGGTATCTTGCGTCGCTCCAGACCAAGGAGATAACCACTCTGCTGCTCTTGACTCACTGCGAAAGGCAGAACGGTACCTCGTTGAGTCAGGGCTATCTTACACAATACTTCGATGCACACCCTTCCTGGACGATCTCGCCGCTCTCGCAAAGAGAGCTAAAAAAGGAGAGACTGCTATCTTATGGGGGTCCCCTGACGCTCTTGTAAATCCAGTATGGCGACAGGACGCAGCACTCTATTCTGTATGTGCGTTAGACCACCCATCACTAAAAAACAGAGTAGTGACGCTTGGGGGTTTAGATACGATCACAGTGTCAGAGGCTATAGAGCGTACAAAGAAATTGGCTGGTCAGGATATAGGAATCGAGATTCCAACAGGACTATCCGCCAAGATGCGTGCTAAATCCAAGGCCCTTATCCTAGGTAGAAGGTGGACAAACTTTATAGAGAGAAGCCTAGCCTTCTGGGGCCAAGATAGCGCTATTGACACCAGCGCTTTGGTCGAAGCCGTTGGGCTACCCCTAACCGAATTTGATAAAGCTATAACGTCGGCGCTCAGCAGCTCACACCCTAGTGAGTCACCAAACGCTAGAGACGAGAGGGTGGTCCACAGGCAATTCCAGGCGACTGTATACGATCCTGGTGAGATCGAATTCGATGAGTTGCCAACAGGGCCTAGGAACTACTAAAGCTTGAGCTCCTCGCTATTTAGTCTTCCTGGACAAACCTAGAGGCGGTTGGAGGAGTTATTATCCCCTCACGCACTCGCTCCAGCGCAACCTCAAATACGGTCCTTCCTGATGGCGTCATATTTGTTGGATTAGCACCAGCCAGATAGCGCTCGGCCTGATCGTGAAGATAAGAATTAGTTGCGACTGTATAAAGTCTATCAGCCTCAATTGCATCATCACCAATAAATGCTGACACAATCTCTGGTGACTCCATTCTAAGCCTCCAGACAACATTAGCTCCCGATATTTGAAGAGCTCCCCTGTCCTCAAAAGCTTCAGCATGGGCATTTTGAACAAACATCGCCATTAACTCAGCCCCTGTAATCTCGAATGTCACCACCTGGTTACTGAAAGGGAACACATTAAAAATGTCATTAGGGGTAAGAGGGCCACCGACTATATCCGAACGGATTCCACCTGCATTATATAGCCCCAGATCAGCACCGAGTTCTTCCCTTAGTACGTCTGTCACCCACATTCCTAATGAGCTCTCATGGTTATAATTTCTATTAAAATCACCCGCAGCCTCCCCCACAACCTGTCCATACTCACTCTCAATAGCTTCACGATATTGATTAGTAAGACGGCCAACCTCTGAGTCGACAATCTCATCTCCCCGCATCTCAGGCAGGTCATTTAGTGCACCAGAAAACGCCACTATCCGGTCCGATTCTACAGTTACTCTAACCTCACCAATGCTTCTACCGTATGAACCAGCTTGAACTATCCAAGTCTCGTTCACTTCAACTGGCTCGTCTAGATGAGTATGGGAATGCCCTCCAACAATTAAATCTATCCCTGGCACCGCCTCAGCCAACATTTTATCCGCATCCAGACCTATGTGACTCAATACAACAATAAGGTCTGTACTCTCATCCAGTAGGGCGACCTCATCTGATACGGTCTCTGTCACCTCAGCCAATGCTATGTTTGACATTGTATCTGCAGAGGCCAAGTGCCCAAGCCCCATGGTAGTCGCACCAATAACACCAACCCTAAGAGAATCAGTAGTCAGAATCACTGAGCGCAGGAGCCCTTCAATAGCAGTACCGTCGGTCTCAGGATGATTAAGGTTCGATGACAGAACTGGGATTCTCGAGTCCAGAACCAACTTTGATATGTTCTCAAATCCCTTATCAAACTCATGATTACCAACGACCCATGCGTCATATCCAACAGCCTCCATGAACTCGAGCATTGCGCCGCCCTGAGAACCCCTCACGACCATATCAGTTAGCGGCGTACCAGTTAGAATATCCCCACCATCCAACAAAAGTACGTTAGATTCACCAAAACGCTCTTCCCTCTCAGATACGTAATTGTCAATAGCTACGAAACCACCTATGGATGGTGAGTTCTCGAGCCAAGGAGCCCGCTCAGGTAAGAAGTGACCGTGAAGGTCGTTAGTGTGAAGAATTACAACCTCATTCGCTCCTAGCGGCTCATATTCTGCAACGACCTCACTCTCTAGCTCTCCAGAAGCCTGTATTGGAGCTGCATTGTCTACGACCATTGGGCTGAGACAGCCAGTGAAAAGTAATAAGTACATCACTGTGCCTTTGGCTCAACAGGGAGAGGAGCCTGACGATCTCTTTCTCCTCTTTTTTCAAACAAGTCGTGCTTTGAGACTATCGTGGCTACGAATTTTGCAATCGATCTTGCGCTCTTCTTACAGATACAAAATACCATTATAGATATCTCCTCCCCTACTTTACTCCGAGTTCTCCACAGCCTGTAACCAGACTCGCCACTCTGAGTCCACTAGAGCTAGAATTTTTGACGTAACAGGATTCGCTGAAGCCTCAAACATCCGCCTAACTCCGACCGCCATTATACGATCGAGGTCAGAATCCCCCCTATTCCAGGCTATTACAACACCTCTCTCTGGTACAGCTATGGCTGGCCTATCGCCAACGACACTAAGTAGATGTGGGCTGAACAAAAGAGCTTCTGCCCCCACACCACCTTGACTAGCGATCCAAAATTCCCCTGTACCCTCATGAACTACCCTCTTGTTCAAAAGAACCTCTTGAGCTCTAGCTGCAATGGACCCCGCAGCAGAGTCAAACGATAGGCCCATATCTGTCATTTCGCCTACAGACAGCCACCACCTGCTATCCGAATCTTCATTCCGAAGACACAAGACAAGGTCTTCATCCAAATCTCTACATGCGACCTGAAGGTAGCTTTCAGACAACCCTTGAGCCACGGCCTGGCTTCTAAAGCTCTCTACAAGCTCCACTTGCGTCAAAGCACCACTAATATTGTTAGCTAGCGAACCAGTTGGCTCGCTGGCTAAGATAAGCGCTGATACGAAAAATAGACTCATAAACTCCTATATTGTCATATAATCACAAAGAGTAAATAATGGGGAAAACTCGTCTTAGATGTTGCGCCTATCACAACACGGAATAGGCTTCAATAATGGAGAGGTTGTACCACTATGGGACTTAGAGATAAATTGAAAAACAGGATTAAGACCACTGTTAATAAACTTTCGGGAGAGTATTCTGCGCCTGCTCCCGAGGAGCTAACACCCTACGAGAGGCCAGGAGTCCCTGACGAAGAGGTTGAAATATTGAGGCCTCGAAAGACAAGGCCGCCTGGGACAAGGCAGCGAAAGGGAAAAAAGGAGTAAGAACGCCTTGACCATATTGTTCTACATAACGGTCCTCTTTATGAGCTGGGTTTTATACCTAGACAAACCATGGGTTCAGGCCAAGCACATCCTGCTCATATCAATTTGCATTGTATTAGGTTTACAACTACACGGTTACAGCCCCCTATTGATGGTAGGAAATGCACTTTTCTTGTTCACCGTACTGGTAATGATACCTGGGCAGATACGACATGAACATGTAAAAGCGGCGACTAAAGTCATGCTTGATTCTTCTAATAATGAGAGGAGCCTAACAGAAAATGAGCTTTGGTTAGTTATTAGAGCCATTGAGACGGCTGGACGGCTGGAATTCAACAGAGAGGCTCAGTCTCTTCTAGATGAAATGCTCCCGAAAGACGAAGGGTTTGTTGAGCTGCTAACAGAGATGGAGGGCTTGCCAAGGGGCTTGTCACGGAGAGCGCTCAGGGTAGAGGTTGACAGACGACTTGAGGGTTACCTTCTTGTGGAAAAACGCAAAGAGGCGAGAAGATTGTCGGAAGAACGCAGGCTTAAGGCCGACGAGTTACACGCAGCAGAAAAAGCGGCGAGAATAGCTCGAGAGGCTGAGAGAGCCAGCGCGAACTCACAGCCCGAAAGGTCTAAACCAAAGTCAAATAATGACGAGACAATCATCAAAATACCGTAGCCAGGTCGACTTATTGCATCAAAAGTGACGTTTAAAAGAAGATTTTCCCTTAATGATTTGCATACTGGCCACGATTAGTTACTCGTTTCGAGTACATCAAAATACGGAGAATGTAGATGTTAAGTTTTCTTTTATTGGTAGCATGCGGTGGTCAGGCCACCGCTCCTGAGGCTTCAACCGAAGCCGTAACACCTGAAGTTGTTGAGACAGTTGAAGAATCTGTAGAAGCTGCTGTAGAAGCAACCGAAGAGGTAGCGGAAACATGTGACTGCGAAGACTCTGAGTCTTGTGAGGGCAACGCTGATAGCTCTGACGCAGAAGGTGAGGCTGCTACTGCTTGCGACTGCGAAGACGCAGTTTCCTGTTCATGCGAAGCACCTGCTGAAGAGGCTGCTGCTGAAGAGGCCGCTACTGAAGAGGCCGCTACTGAAGAGGCTGCTGCTGAAGAGGGCGCTACTGAAGAGGCTGCTACTGAAGAGTAAAACGCTACTCAGTCAAATATTGCCGCCCAACGAAAGGTCGTCTAAGGCCATTTCGTTGGGCGGTTTTAATTTCCTTCAAAGTGATGATGATAAAGCTAAAGGTGAGAAGTTACCCCCGACCGACTCAACTAAAGTGTGAACATCATTCCAGCCTTGTGAATAGCCAATAGAAGCGTTTTGTGCTGTTGGCTCAAGAGGATAACAAAACCTGTCGCCCCGCAATAATACTACTGCAGAGCTAGGTAGAGTCCCGTTGTCGACTGGCTCATGTAGGCACACCACTGGCATTACATGGTTGTCCGCAAAGGCGAGCAATGTCTCGATATCTACACTTTCCAACAGAGATACTAACAGGATGCTCTGGTCCTCACAGTCTCCAGCACCATTAGTAACTGTCCATGCGGGGTCCTGTATGAGTTCTACGCTGCTAGGATCTCTTACGTACTCTATATCATTGGATACATAATCTAAGAGCTGCTCTAGACGACACTGGTCATCGAGCCCACATCCTCTCGATTCCTCTATAGCTATCGCTCTAACTTCTAAAGATGAGTGGTCGACAGCGTCTGTATACTTGGAGTACTGGGCGGACTTTTCACTGGCTTGGTAGCCAGCAACCACATCATCAACAAAGCTCACTACCGTGTCTCTTACAACATCATTTGACCCCAAGATAAAACCAGACAAACTAAAGATGATTATTACGCCTAATTGCGCCAGGGAATTGGTGAGCCTTGTACTTACTTTTCTCATGTTAAGTACAACGCTTGGTAGGCTCTATATATTCACTCTACCAGCTCTAATCTTCATCCTCACCATTAGCCTTAGCTCTTTCTGCCAGGCGAGCTTCGTGAATTTCTCGCTCAACTTGACTTTGAGCCAGCTCTTCTCGCTGCAGACCCATAACGAGGTCTCTTATGCATTGGGCATCACCAAAGCCCATGTCTATAAAGACGACCCCATGCCTCCATCTCACCTTGTTTCGCCCTAATCGCACCGAATAGATTAAGCGCCCATTTACAACGACCCTTTGACCATCGATATCAAGTTCGACCGCTAGCTCGACTCTAGGCGGTAAAGATTCATTTGTTATAATTGAACATCCACCCAAAGAGACATCCCTGAGCTTAGAACCTACCGTTCTTCGCCCCCCTCCTGAACCTGAGCCTCCAACACTGACCTTGATCGGAAGACCTACTAGCAATTCGGCGCGATAGGTTTCCCTTCGATTAACAAGGCCTGTCCCTGTAGGAGCAGAATCTGGAGATGACTCAACGGACCTGTCCCTCTTAATTGCTCCACGAAAACACCTGCCAAACTCCTGTATAAACTGACTCTGACCAGCGGGTCTAAAAAGAAATTTTCGCTTGCCTATCTTTAGCGATAGCTGCCCGCCTTTAGGGCCTGCCTCCTCACCTATAGACACCTGGTTCAATTGAGCAAAAAGAGGTTCATCAGTCTTTAGTTCATCACTGGCTGGTAGAAACGCTATTCGACTGTCAGTAAGAGTTAGCCACCCTCTACGAACAGATTTATCTCCCAAGCACAGGACTCCAGCACCCATCAGTAATAATTCTTCGTTATCCAATCCCTGAGAGCGACTTCCCCAAGAAGCTATAAAAGAGGTGACTTCATCGGTCGTTCCATAGATGCCTCTATCTGGAATAATAGGCTCATCCTCAGCCCTAGCTCCCACCAGTAAATTGCTGAGGTCTTTAAGTCTCTCTACTGGCCTAGTGATCCTAAAGTTAAGAACTCGGGCATCTCTAGTGACAATCACCAACCGTTTATCGATCACACCTACTATAGAGGCTCGTTTTATGTGTGACAGAGGGACGCTCACGGACTTGTTTACCCCGATCAGAGACTCGATAGCTCCCGTAGGGTTGAATCTAAAACCTACCTCTGTGATTCCTATTTCGCCCTTCTGGGAGATAGGCCCAGTAAAGAGACTAGCTTCCCATGAATGCAGTAATTGGCTATCGAGAGCTACGCCTGTACCAACTCCTAGAGTAACCATGAGGCTGTGTAGATGGTTAACTACGGGTCCTCTAAAGTGTAGTGTTTCGTCAGCAGTCGACACCTCTAAACGACGACGCACACCGACGATCTCACATTTAACAATGTTTTCCAATTGTATCTTTTTATTGAGATCACCCCATATTAGCTCTTCCAGCCCCCTACCCTGTCTGAATTCGAAGACCTCATTGGATAAAACAACTTCACCAGACGCTACCAACACGCCACTTGTATAGATATCAATAGGCCCGCGAAGGAGTACATTAGACTCATCCTCTGGATTGAGGGATTCCCCATCTATTAGAATCATCAGAGCATCTTTGACCTTATTTAGATCGATCCCCATTATCTCCCGAGTGGTATTCGCTGTTGTTAAGGTTAGCGTGCCCTCAAACCCACCCAACTCTACACTTTCCAACTCGGCGACCTTTAGTGACCATGGCTCTAGATCGGCCTCCACCGACTCCATCATAGGCATGAAGCTAACCCGTCGCTCGCTTATAGTGAGCACTCCTGGATATGCATCACCGAACTGGAGCGCTAAACACTCACACCTGTGAATAATCTCACTAGAAGATCTCGTGGAAGAACTCTTTGTCATTGACCTATAGTAACCATCTCTGCTGTTGCGAGGTATTTATAGCCTTGTCGGTCATGACTCGCTGAATCTAAAGCTATTTGTAGTCAAAATAGTAGGCATGGGTGTCCAATTAGAGATTGAATAGCGTCACTAAAGCCGCGACTATGCCTATGACGACGAATGCAACCTTGAATCTATCGTATGGAGCGCTCCCTACTACTTCACCCGTTTGAGCGTTGATAACAAATCGCCAGGGCTTTTCCCTATAACGGAAAGCTCCTATCCAAACTGGAAGCATGAATAACTTCACGTCTGCATCTGTAACCCTAGATGTGCTTCGTATAGATAACAACGAATGCTGTTTTGATATGTATTGTCTATGGCTAGCCCCCATTAGGCCATGTATCTGCTCTCTAGCACCCAACTCAGAAAGCGCTGGAAGCTCAAACGGCCTTGTGTTTGTCGATGAGTCCCAGGATTCCGAAATATCCTCATGCCATGGCTGGAGCCTGTCCAACTCATCCAAGGTTAGACCCTGAGAGGCTGGCACCATCCTCTGTAGATTAGCAAAGTCTGAACCCGAGACGGGGCGCTTTCTACTGGGTGACACTGCTCGCACAAGGCCTGCCCATCTAGACTCAACTTCTCCTTTGAACCTCCACGCTGGCACATACATTATCTTGAGCTCTACAGACAAGCTGCGTAAATCTTTAGGGTACCACCAAGAGCTTTTCGCCCATTTACGATATTCAGCCTCGGCAGCATCGCTTTCAAACTCTACTATTAAGGCTCCATCGGGAAGCCTTTGGTCTTCCTGCTCATTCACCTCTAGTGAAACAGAGCCACAAAATAGACATGCCGCCACCTCCTCCCTGGCGCTGTAAACCACGGCCCCGCCGCAGGATTGACACTGAACTATTAGGCTCATCCCAACCCCTTAATTATGGCAAAAGCGGCGCCAACAAATGCAACAACGGCCAGAGCTATTTTAATGTGAGAGTTTGGCACGTCTCCCACAACCCTACCTGTCTGACCGTTTACAAGCTGTCTCCCAGATTTATTTCCAAAACGCCACGTAGCTATCCAGACAGGTAACAGTATGAGTTCGACTTTAGAGAGATCTATGTCAATGTCCATGGTTGTCACACTTCCCTCATCTCCAGGCAGCAGACTACTTCGAACCCTTGCTGCCTCTAACCCCCTAACCTCCTCATAAGCCGTCTGATCGGCATCTCCCCTTTCGATAGATGCCAGCTCTGCCTCAAAGCCCGCCACCAGCCTAGAGTCGAAGGGCTTACCACGACCACAATCGAATGGCTCTAGTCTATTGGATTCCTCCTCACCGAGCCCAGTAGAAGCTGAGACTAAGTGACATTCAAGTGATCTGATCGATGTTCCCGACAGGTGATGCCAGTCGGTACGCCTAACAGTCTTGGTGCGGGTCTTTCCATCTGCACCACGATAAGTTTTAGTTTCGTACCACCAAATTCCAACCTTAGCGGTATATTCACTCCTGGCGACGCCCGTATAAGCCCAGAAAGGCACCAGAATCCCCCGAAGTCGGTGGTCCCTAACTATGCCCTTTCTGATTGCATTGGGAGCCCAGAATCTACCCGCAAGGTGCTCCTTTAGCTTCTGCTCGGCCACAGACCTTTCAATCCTAAAAGGGGCTACCAGGTCAACGCTAGCCTTGGCGACATCCGCATCTACCAAAGGAGAGTCACAATAACCACAGTGAATGCTCACAGAGCCTTGTGGGAACTCGGCTACAGCGCCGCAGCTGGAACATCGCTTAGCAGATCTCGATTCTGACATAAGGAATCACTACCACATTCCAACCCGCTTGTTAAGGGGATAAACATATGAGCCATTTACCAAATAATTTCTGTCCGCACGTTCACGAAGGTTCCATAACAGCAGTAGCATACGACCCGGAGAGCGGAGTCGTCGCTACAGCTGATCTAGGAGGTACTGTAGCGGTCACACGCAGAGGAGAAACTACACCTGGTTTAATCTTCACACCAGGGGGTCCAATACAGGGAGCTCTAAGTTTAATTAGGGGCGGCACACTAGTCGCTGTTGGAGACGATTACGGCTCGGTTGGAGTATACAAAACCGACTCTGGCACTCCTGTTTTCCAAGAATTCAGGGAGTTACCAGGAGGGGCGGTAAGGGCGATGCGAGCTCTATGCATCTCCCCTACTGGTGAAAAACTGGCCTCTATAGCCGTTGACGGCCTCTTGCGCCTGTGGGATATATCCCAGAAAGAGCGGATCACAGCATGGCGAGGCTTTGGCGGAAAGGCTCTTGCGTTCGACCGGGACGGAGAGAGGCTGTTGTGCCTTAACGATAAAGGGCAGCCTTGCCTCGCAGATCTAACAACCCAGTCGGCATTAGCATTAGACACCCTAAAACATCCCGCAGATAGCGCTATATTCACCAGGTCTAACACTCATATAGTATGCGCAGGCCCTTCTGGGATATCTTTAATTAGGGTTGCTGACGGAAAAGCCTGCGCATCTTTTGCTGCCAAGGGAGGTTCTGGCATAGTCGGAGTGACCGTTTCGCCAGACGACACTAAGGTTGCTGTCCTAACAAAGCGCTCAGTCCACATTTTCAGCCTGCCTGACCTTACCCCAGAAACCTCGAAGAAACACGGCGCACCACACCCTAGCGGCTTCTCGTATTGGGGGACTAACGGACTAAGAATAGCTGGTAACGACGGTCGCCTACATCAACTTGGTCAAATTCCATCACTCGGGAGAGTAGGCGCCACTTCTGCTTTTGGACAGAACATGGTCGCAGCCCACACAGAAAATATTACATTCTGGCAGAAGGGGTCGAGGATAGGCATCGCTCAAATAACAGAGGAAGCCAAGGGTGCCTGTATCTCTCGAGACGGCCAATTAGCTGCCGTTTACTCAGCAAGTGGTCCTACAAAAGTATACAACCCACCATCAAAAGAGCCGATATTCACGGCTGGAGATGACACCATAGATCCCGAGGCTGTCGCCGTTGGTGGTCAGGTGGTCGCAGTTATGATGAAGAATGGGGGCGTCCGCTGGTGGGATCTATCAAAGCGGACTGCATTCAAACTATCTTGGGCTAAAGGGATGGCCCTTTCTGGTAGCGGGGCGTGGCTAGCTCTCATTACTCCAAATGGTGGGATACGGGTCGTAGACACTGGTAGCGGAGAGGATATATTCAAAGCCCCAACACCGCTCGCTGATCTTCCTGTCGTACGAGTATGCTTCGTGAACAGAAAACCAGAGATCCTTGTGCTCGATAGAGACGGAGTATTAGGAAAATACGACCTTTCAGAGTCTCTCGCCAGCGGTGAGTCACCCGAAGGTGAAGACGTACTGGAACTGGAGTGCGAAGTAAACGGTATGTGGGGAATCACAGGTGGTAGATACGCCGCAATACGACTTCCAGAAAACAATCTATGTTCAGTAATAATTGTTGATGTGGAAAAATCTGCTGTTGTAGTAGAATTACCTAATCTACACCCCCAAACTAGCGTAAACCCAGACACAGGCTCCATTCTAGAGCCTGTAAAGGCTAGCGGTATACTCGAAAGAGACATTACTGGTAAAGAGATTCGAGTCTTTCGCTCCCTTCCAGGGCAAGAATGGATTACGTATGGTGAACGCGGAATCGAGCTAGCCTCTGAAGGTGCTGGTAACGCCATATAGCCCCCTCCCAAACAACCCCCTTTTATTTCCACCATCAACTTGAGTTTATAGAATGCCCGCAACTGGCCATCACATTGAGCCTGTAGCCCTACACGAGGCTACAAAGCGCCGTTACCTTTCCTACGCACTATCTGTAATCACATCTAGAGCCTTACCAGACCTAAGAGATGGCTTAAAGCCAGTACAGCGACGCATCTTGTATGCCATGTACCACAATCTGCACCTCCACCCAGATGGTCGATTTAGAAAATCTGCGGCTGTAGTGGGTGAGGTAATGGCTAAGTACCACCCACATGGTGACCAGTCTATTTATGATGCGATGGTCAGAATGGCTCAACCATTCTCGCTATTACACACACTGGTAAATGGTCAAGGTAACTTCGGAAGCGTCGACGGCGACCCGCCAGCGGCAATGAGGTACACAGAGGCAAAACTACGTCCTATAGCCTCAGAGCTCCTTGTGGAGCTAAAAAAACAGACTGTTGCTTACAGGCCAAACTATGATGGGCAGTTCTTCGAGCCCGTAGTCTTACCTGCAAAGCTACCACAGTTGCTGATTAACGGCTCAGAGGGCATAGCTGTTGGTATGGCCACAAGAATACCTCCACATAATCTGAGAGAGGTGATTGACGCCTGTACTACACTGATAGAGAACCCGGACATCGACGTCACGAAGCTCGCACGCAAGGTTAAGGGGCCGGATTTCCCAACGGGCGGCGTAATACTGACACCTAAGGAAGAGATTAGAAAAATCTATGAAGACGGCGGCGGACCAATTCTTTTCAGAGGGGAAACCACAACCGAAAAGGTAGGCAGGAAAAACTACATCATCATAACGTCACTTCCATATGCCTTGAATAAGGCCGATCTAGTAGAAAAGATAGGTCAGCTAATCAGGGACCGAAAGTTACCACAGCTCGTAGACATAAGGGATGAGTCAACCGAGGATGTTCGTATTGTTGCGGAGCTTCGCAAAGCTTCAGACGAGGCCCCTGCCCTAGCATTTCTATTCAAGCACACACGGTTACAGCAAAGATACCACTTGAACCTCACGTGCCTAGTCCCCACGGACAACCCACAGGTTTCTCGTCCCGCTAAGTTAGATATCAAGTCTATATTGCGGCATTGGTTGGACTTTAGATTTGATACTATTCGCAGACGATTCGAATACGATCTTCAAAAGTTGAGAGACCGCATACACCTTTTGGAAGGTTTCGAGAAAATATTCGATGCCTTAGACGAGGCTATACAGCTAATTCGTAGCTCCGAAGGAAAACGTGACGCCGGCGAAAAACTGATGGACCGTTTCGGACTCGACGACCTTCAGGCTGACGCCATACTAGAGATTAAGCTGTATAAATTGGCAAAATTAGAGATCTTAGCTGTCGTAACAGAATTGGCAGAAAAGAGGAAACTGGCTGGACAGATCGAAGCCATTTTGGCGTCGGATTCTGAACTTTGGAGAGTTGTCTCCGAAGAGCTGTTAGAGCTAAGGAAGGAGTACGGCGCAAAGCGTAAAACAATCATCGGCGGCTCCGAAGTTGAGGTTATTGAGTACTCAGAAGATGACTATATTGTCTCAGAAGATGCGTTCGTAGTAGTAACCAGAGAGGGCTGGATCAAACGGCAATCTAGCTTCTCAACCGTATCCAAAATAAGGGTAAGAGAGGGCGACGAGGTCGCCTGGATGGTAAAGGCCTCTACTCGCTCTACAGTCACATTCTACACTGACAAAGGTACCGCCTTCACCATGAGGGTAGATGATATTCAGGCAACTACAGGGTACGGAGGGCCAGTTCAAAAGCATTTCAAGTTTCAAGCAGGAGAGAAGGTAGTCGGGGTAATTTCCCACGACAAGCGAAACCTTCCAACACTGGAAGCTCAAACTAACCTCACTGAACAGGGCGTGCCCCCAGCCCCATACGGAGTCGCCATTACGAAACGTGGGCGAGGACTCAGGTTTTCGATACCATCTCATGCAGCGTTATCCACAAAGAATGGCCGCAGGTGTGTCAGGCTTTCCGATACATCTGATTCAGTTATCGCTATATATCAGTCCGATGGAACAGAATTTGTATCTCTAGCCTCAAGGAAGGGAAACATACTTTCATTCCAGGTGAGTGAGCTAGCGGTAGTGAAGAGCGCTGGAAAAGGTTTCTTAGCTATGAAGTTGGCAACTGGTGATTCGATACTAGCCTTCGAGTTGGCTAAATCTCAATATGAGGGCGCGAAGGTGGTGACCCCTCAGGGCCGCGAGGAGGTCGCTCGCTACAGTAAATTCAAAGGCAAAAGGGGTGCAAGAGGAGCATCTGTGATCCGCCGAGGAAGTTTCGCAACATGGCAACAAGAGCCTAGCCTTATTTCTAAGATAGATGCGACCAGCGAAGGGGCTCAGTAGATGGAGACTCGTAACAAGAGCTATTCAGCCCAAGACATCCAGGTCCTCCAAGGCCTAGATCCTGTCAGGGCGAGACCTGGGATGTACATAGGTGGTACGGGTAAGGCTGGCTTACATCACCTCATCTGGGAGATAGTCGACAATTCAGTTGATGAGGCAATAAATGGGCACGCAACAACCATAAGTGTCACGCTCTCCAAAGGAAGCCGAACAATATCCATAAAGGATAACGGGCGGGGCATTCCAGTCGACATCCACCCCGTACACAAGAAGCCTGCATTGGAGTTGATACTAACGACCCTACATGCGGGGGGAAAATTCGACCAGAACAGTTACAAAACATCAGGTGGTCTACACGGGGTTGGTAGCTCCGTAGTAAACGCACTCTCTTCATCCTTTAGCGCTAGAATTAGGCGTGGCGGCAAAGAGTACGAACAGGACTTTCGTCGCGGAAAAGTCGTAAGCGAACTGAGGAATATAGGACCATCCCGGCTAAGCGGCACCAGGATAACTTTCACCCCTGATGAAGAGATCTTTGGACCATTCTCCTTCGACCCTGAGCTTATCAGAGAACAGTTGGAGGTAAAGTCGTACATCAACAAGGGGCTTAGGATCCAATTCAAGGATGAGGGTACTGGCTCATCATATGATTTTCACCATGAAGGCGGGCTAGCAGATTTCCTGAAAAACAAGCTACATAAGGCCGAGAAGAACTCAATAACACCACAGCACTTTGTGATGGACAAAGAGTTTGATGGGAGCCTATTACGACTTCAGGTAGCTCTTACCTGGACAGATTCACCACGGGAGCACATCACTGGCTACGTTAACGGAATCTCCACCTCAGATGGCGGCACGCATGA
>Ga0115011_10002063_pt1 | contig 14091 bp, 10 predicted proteins | sample TroAtlMetagenome_2_FD_88705 | JGI IMG/M metagenome (GOLD analysis project Ga0115011, IMG submission 88705) | Marine eukaryotic phytoplankton communities from Atlantic Ocean - Tropical Atlantic ANT8 Metagenome | ecosystem: Environmental > Aquatic > Marine > Oceanic | place: Tropical Atlantic...
GGAAGGCAATCCTAATGCTCGTGCGGATTCTCTAGTTCGGGCTAGAAAGTTCTTCATTGAGCAACTTTGCTAGGTTAATTGTATCATAAGTTAGAGTTAAGGATTTAAATTTGCACCCTATCTTTTGGTGCTTTTCCTTTTACAAAAAAACCATGTAAAAATCCGATACTAAATGTAGTATGCAACATGAAAAGAAGTATTGGAACACCAATGAACATTGATGCTTTTTTCCACCTAAAGGACTCCAATATACCTGCAAAGAATATTACAAACAGATACATTGCAGGAGGAATCCACCAAAGACTAATTCCAGATAAAAACAAACTAAGAGTTAACAAAAAACCAAACCATGGAGCTATTTCTCCTAAAGGCATCCTAGTAGGATGTTTTCTAACTAACTTTACCCTCCAAAAACCATTACGATGCCCAAACCTTAACCATTGTAAAAAAGTTTGACGTTTTGTTACATGAATGCAACTAATATCGCTTCTCAATATTTCCCAACCATTTTTAATTAATCTCATATTAAGTTCTGAATCTTGCGCAGTTATCAGAGAATCATCATAACCATCAACCGATTTTAATGCATCCACTCGATAAATTGCTAATGGAGGTATTCTTGTTTTTTGTAATCCCTTAAATTGAGCATAAGCTCCACGTCCACTACCCAATGGGTTTGCCAAAGTTGCCTCGATTAAATTTGCCATAAAAGGCATTTCTTCCTCTGGTGGTTTTAGAATTGTACCAACTGCTGCAATTTTATTTTCAGAAGTTTTCTGAAGATTAAGAAATTCTTCAACCCTAACTTCTAAATGATCTTCAGGAAATGTTGCATGTGCTACAGTCTCAAAAATATATTCAGTATCTTCAGAAATATTTTGAAAGGCAATATTTCTTGCTTGTGAAACATACCTGTTCGGATTATTTAACAAAGTTATTTTAGGCATACCCTCATCAAGTTTAGAAATAAAATCATTAATTATTTCTGGTGTCCCATCTAAAGAATTACCATCTACAACATAGATATGATGTTTTGATGCTGGATATGTTTGATTACAAAGGCTTTTGAGGCATATTTCTATGAAATCTTTTTCATGAAAAGTTGGAATCACAGTAGCAACACATGGTAAATTACTAATTTATAGCCCCCCCTTAACATCTTACCGAATTTATCACTAATGTAAAAATAACGGTATTATTTCTAATTAATGCGCAATTACATTATATTATTCCTCATGGCAGTGACGTGAGTGATATGGCCACAATGGATTTTAAAGCCGTGTTAAATTCTGTTGATTCTAAAGAAAATGTAGAATTGGCAATAAAAGAATTGTTTCCAAATGCTATCATTCCAAAAAATGAAAAAATAAATGAGGATTTCCCGATTATTAAAGAAAAGGGAACTATTGAAATTAATAACATTGATTATTCATATTTTATTCAAAGAATCCATGACACTAAAATTGCAGATACTGCACTTGATTGTATGAGCCAAAACATTATCGACAATTGCTCAATATTTGAAATTTCAAGGCAGGCAGCATTAGCAGGAAAAATTGCATTTATATTACCAAATGAAAACACATTGGGGGGTACATTTGAATTGACATTAAATTCACCAAATTTAATCGCATGGATTGAAGAAATTACTTGGCACAAAGGCAGAGAAGAAATTCCAAGAGAAGTAAATGATGATTTAAAAATGAGAAATGATGGAGTCCCTCAAGATTGGTTTTGAATAATGTTTACTAATTTTAAATTAGCCTCTAACCAATCTAATGACATTAAATCATCTATTGGCACCCATAATATTTCCTCATGAACAATTAATTCCATTGGTGAAGAATTGGCTTTTATTTTAGAATTTATGGCTTTTAATTTGACAAAATATTCATCATATAAATGCGTGATTTCACCACAATTAGAGATTATTTCTATATCTAAATTTAATTCTTCAAAAATTTCTCTTTTCAATGCATCACTATCCAATTCATTTGGTTCAAGTTTTCCTCCTGGAAATTCCCATTTTGAGGGATGTGGCTGATTAGAATCTCTTTTAGCAACTAAAATTTCTCCATTCTCATTACGAATTATTGCCGCCACTACATCAATGATTTTTTTATTATTTATTTGTTTGATTATATTGGTTATTATCTCTATTTGTCTAGAGACAGGAACATATTCATCTGATGGAAGATGAATAAAGAGGCATGGTAATTCCCTACCAAACCTATCACATAATTTCTGTTTGAAAATTGTATTTAATGAATGAAAATATGACTCATTACAAACAAAGTTACCTGCATCAGAGGATAAGGAGATTTCAGAGGAGTTTTTTGTGAATAAACCTGCCACATCAACAGTAGACATTAATTTATTTTTTGCAAATTTATCTATTTTTTGATTTTTGATTTGCCTTTCTGCGTTATCTTTAATTCTCATATGAATTTTATTTATGGCTTGTGTTTCTAAATTAATAGTTGTAGCTTTATTACTAAATCCTAATTGTATTATACAATCATATTCCTTTTCAATTATTAATTCACTAACATACTTTGATCCTTTTTCGTCAACTGTTAAAATTTTAGTTTCAATTTCAAATTGATTAATATCTAATTTATTTATCTTTGTAACTACTTCATTTGAAATATTATATGAAGCGCCATCGAAAGGTTCGAACCCTGTCAATAGAACACGAGCCTTCCTCATAGAACAACGGTTATGCATCTAGTGAATAGCATTGCCGAATTAAAATATATTAAACAAATCAAGCCAAAACTTGACAATGTGTAATTAATTAGACATACTGAACAAGATGAGCGAGTCTGAGATTATTGTACAAATTCCTAGTGAAATTGAAGATTCAAAAAAAGGTAATTTGTTTAGAGTTATTTTTGCACAAATGACTTCAGGAGTTGGTTTTTGGGGTTCATTACAGCCAATTATAGCAATTATCATTTCATTAGTGCCATTTCTATTCCTTGGACAACACTTCAATAGATCTCATCAGAAAGGTTTTGATTTCACTCTTCTACAACTTCCTCTAGCATTAACAGGAATCCTTTGGATTGGTTTGTATTTATGGTCTATCTTTGATGCGTGGAATGAAGCACAAAAATTTGTTTTAAACAAAATTAACAGTAATTCAATATAAATATTCTTCAGGGTACCATAATTGGTCAAAGGCTTGTATTTGTGAATTCTTTAAATTCGATAAATCACTTAAATCATCAGAATCAAATTCATTTGGGAGCGTCCCAAAAAGAATATTTGAAATATCACTTGTTTCAATTGCCCAATACATTACTGATTGATCATTAGAACTATGCCCTGGATGATCAGGATCTTCATGATCCACATTTGATTGATATACAAGATTCACTAACCCAAGTAAATGACCTAATTCATGTACTGTTACTGATGCCTCTATATTTTCCCAACTAGGTCTTTGAATTAAATTTTCAGATTCTTTAATGTTATCTACAAATATCATTACAGTTGAAGCATCTACAGCAACACCTAGTACATTTTCATTTGTATGCTTTCCACTAGGAAACATAAAATGAAACCTAAGTTGGTTACCATTCATCGCATCTGCATCCCTTGTTTCCCTCCCAATAAGTCTAATTTCATCATTTGTCCACTTACCTTCATGTTCAAAATCTGTTAAGAATAACTCATAAGTCACACTTTGTTTTTCACAAACGCTACTTATCCTATCCACTAACATTTCTAAAGTTTCAGGTCTTGGTTTTTGATCAGATTCATAATCAACTTCAATAATTATCTCATTAAATTGACTTGAATTTAAACATGCAAGCACTAAACCTCCAGGTATTCCAAATTTTTCAGGTAATACTTCCTCATTTGAAAAACAGCCTGTCAATGAACTAGAAAACAAAATTAATACTAAGAAAAATGTTAGTGCCTCTGAATTTTTAAGATAACCCCTCATATGAACTCACCCTCAAAAATCATCTGGAATTTCAACAGTTGAAAATAGTTGCCCTGGTGATGTTGAATTTGAAAGTTGAGTTCTTACTAATTTCTCCCAACTTCTAAGAACTAACAATGAATCTGCTAAAGGTACCTCTTTTTGGTTTATTGACGTTCTAATCAGTGTATCAAGAATATCAATTCTATCTTCATCTAAAATATCTATTATTTTCTCTAAATTAATTGATGCATTAATTTCTTGCTCAGAATTTTCTAATTCTAAAGGCCACGGTTGAATATATTTTCTAGGTAATATCTCATCATTAGATTTTGCAATCTCTATTAATTTCTCACTTAACATATTTGTAAACTTTGCAATAACCAAACTAACTTCAACCAAAGGCATACTCAACTGATTAACTAAATTTACAATATTTTCATGTAAAAATAGCATCTTTTCATTAGGATTTGTTTCCATATCCATACTACCACATCATAATGTGCGGTCATCATATCTTATTGCAGAAATGTCCCCTCTTACTCCATCATTTTCATCATTATGAACTTCATACCAATCAACCATCCAATCTCCATCTGTATCCCAATTAGTTGGATCTGTACCTTCTGCTGTAAAATCACCATCGATATCCAAAACCCACCAACCAAACGGATATTGACCTCTTCCAATGTCTGGTAAGACCGTTGAGCTTGAAACTAGACCATAACTATCTGTCCAATCGCCCCTACAGATAGAAATATCATCTGCAGCGTCCATTACAAAGAAATCATCATCATTATCCTGAATAACCTTTGCATACATTAAATCTTGACTGTCTCTTTTATTAATCTTCAAATAATTTTTATCCATTTCGTCATCTTCGCCTAAATGTAATAACCATTTTCTAAATTGCCACCACTCTGTAATTTCAACACCATCCCATTGTAAATCAAGAGATCTTACAAGAGTTGCAGAACGATATGTGTCATCTGTAATTGCATAAAATTCTTGGAAATTTGAATACTCATTATATTCGCAAACAACACCACTACAATCCCAATCTCCATCATTATCTGGATCTAGCAGTGCATCTGTTGGATCTCTAGGATCTAAAGTAAACCATGTTAATGATAAATCTGGCCTCATAATATTAATTCCTTCAATTTTTAATGGCTTTTTCTGAATACTCTCTTCTGCACCTACATCAACCCATTCTACGGAAATATATCTTTGACTTGAAAAATTATCTAATGACTCGTTCCAAGCCAATGCATATTCATACCAATCAGGCAACATATCCCAATCAGTATCATTGTCTAATGGATTTGTACCATATTTTAGTATCTCTCTTCCGTCTGAAAGGCTTCCATCTTGATAATAATTTAATGTGAATGACTCTGTCCCTTCTCTAATTTTCATTTGACTATCATCATCACTATCATTCAAATGTGGATATGTACCATTATCAAACTCCATACTATTTGTAAATGGTATTGCAATATTATCCAACCCATATTGACCACCAGAGATAGAAAAGATATGATTATTCCAATTACCTTGTGAGGCTGGCGTCTACTACTGAACGGTCGTACCAACCATCTTCATCAATATCATAATCACCATCTAACGGGTTTAATGGATTTAATCCCCATCTTCCATCCACAGTAAATATATTATTATCTCTTGAAACTTGAATCGGTTCTGAAATATAAGTCGCATAACAAAATTCCCACCCATCTGGCATTCCATCACTATCTGAATCTGGATGAGTCGGATCTGAAATTCCAATTAAACTATTATTGAAATTATTTTCATTTAATTCATTAATTTTTTCTAATCTATCTTGTGTTACAGGGAAACCATCATGTAATTTTCCAGAAAATAATTCATACAATCTATTATTTGCTTGCTCGTCACTAAGTCCTTCTTCTTCGGAAAGTGCTTTTGTTGCATCTGTAGCGAAATCATAAAACCCTAATTCCAAGGGGATGTTATATCTTTCAGCTTCTTTACCGTATGTTCTTGCTTGCCATTCTCTTAAATTTGAATAGACCTCGTAAACTGCAATTTCACCGTCTCCATCACAATCATATGAATCGTCATCAAGATCAAGATAGATATCATTACTAATTAATGGATTCATCGACCAGCGATTTTCTTCTAAGTCCCATTCAGTAAACCAATATTCATATCCATCTAACATCTCATCCCTATCTGTATCATTATGTGTTGGATCTGTGATTGAACGTAGTGTTTCTAAAATCAAGGTTGGTGGGTCTCCTGTTTGCCAATCAATTAAATCTAATTTGACTAATGTTGCTCTATTTTCTGTATTGTTAAGTATATTTCCTACACGAGAATATTCCGTTCCAGACATTTGTTCTTCTGCATCTAGGTAAAATATTGGTGCATCAGGAGGATGCGAGACTCCATTTTCAGGCAAGCCATCTGCCAAAGACAACTCTTGACGATCAGTTAATCCGTCATTATCTGAATCATAATCTCCATCACCCGCAACTAAAGGATTTAGTGTCCAAATACCATCTGTTGAATCCCAATCAGTTAGAAGCATCTCTAAACCATCAAGCATTCCATCACCATCAGTATCAGGATTATTTGGGTCACAACTCATACCACTATTCTCCAAGATATCTGCATCTACAAATGAACCAAAACTCAAATTTGTAGTGATTCTTCCCCAGACTTGAGTGTCAAAGCCGCTTACTGTATTCGATTGCTTAATGTAATATTTAGGAGAAAATTGCAAATGAATCTCATTATATTCTGGGTTTATCGAATTATATTCCTCCCAATTGGAATAACCATCTGAATCTGCATCACTATATTTGTCACCTTCAGTTAATGGGTTCAAACTCCATTTATTCCCTACTATATCCCATCTAGCATGCCAAATCTCCCAACCATCTGGCATCCCATCATTATCTGAATCTGGTGAAATTGGGTTTGCTGAACCTTTATCTTGTTCATTCTGTGAATTTAATAAGGTTGGACTTGCTAATTCTCCAAATGTAAATACTGGATCATAGGAATCATGTGTATTTTGCCATAATTGAGTGTAAATTCCAAATGGAAGTGTTGATGTCGCACTATCATTTTCATTAAAAAATGATGTGTCTTTAATATGGTACTCAAGATAATTATTAAACTCCTCATTTGGCTCTAGTATCCCATTATGATTGGCATCATAACCATCTCCATCTGGATTTCCAATAGCATCACTTCCATTTAATGGATTTATGCCTTTTACATCACTTGTCCAATAACATGAATTCCCATCAGGGTCATTTGGATTATTATCCAGCGCCTCCCAACCATCTGGTAATGTATCTCCATCACTATCTACATTGTTGGGATCTAAAGTACTCCATTGTAACTCTACAGCTTCAGCAGATTCTCCATGCGATTCAAATAAATTACCTGATAATGCCTCCAAATAAATCTGACCCCAAGCAAATTCACAAATGTTGCTTAATCCATCTCCATCTGCATCCCATAATGCATCATCGGCCCTTAATGGATCTAAGGACCAGTTATTCCCTCCTGTGTATGTAGTACCTACCCATCTACGGTTTTCAATCTCCCAACCATCTGGCATTCCATCGCCATCTGTATCATTATTGGTTGCATCTAATGGAGAATCTGAACCTCCTGTCAACAAATATGAATCTGCTGCACCATTATTTGCATCACAAACATACTCATGTTCTACAATATAGTGACAATCAAATTCAGTAAGTCCGTAATAAAATCCAAAAAATTCCATTCCATCATTGATACCGTCTCCATCTGTATCAGGATCTCTTGGATCTGTACCTGGGTATCCTGAATCAGTTGTTGGTTGATACCTAAACTCATCTAAATTATTCCAATCTTGTTCGAAAAATGAATTTTGTTCACCATCTAAATTAAGTCCATCTGCATCTGGATCTAACAACGCATCTGTTGGATCTGTAGGATCTAATGCATATGCATATTCCCATCCATCTGGAATTCCATCAAAGTCTGAATCGTTATTTCCTGGGTCTATTAATGCAATATTCGAAAAACGACCAGGGTCTACTGCACCAAGAAGGTAATCTGTTCCATTCACATTTAATTCTGCTAATGAAACTACTCTTCCAGTAATTGATTCCTGAACTCCTTGATTAAAGGATGCCAAAGCACCACCTACCAATTTCCATGATCCTCCTTGCGAGCCAACTAATACATTATTGTCTAAAGGCAATATTGAATGTACGTCATTCATTTTTTCATTAAGTGTATGTTCTAATGAACCGCTATGTGACAATTGATTATTACTTAATGAGAGTAAATGAATTCCAGAACCTGTACCTATCCATAAATGTGTTACTTCATTTCCTCCTGTATTGTCTGGCACAATCGTTCTTACTTCAAATAAATTTAATTCGTGTTCATATGTTAAATTTCTCAAATTATTTGTATTGTACTGATCAAACATCCATTCTAAATTTAATACACCCATTCCGTTAGAAGTTTCAGTTTTAATTAATCCTTTATCGGTCCCTAAATATAAGGTTGGTTGACCATTTACTGAAACATGAACTAGTGAAGAAGGTGTTGCGGAAATAAAACTTAATTCATCAAATAAACTGTTATCTAAAGCATCTTCTGAACCTTCTTTTAATTCACCAGAATTTTTAATTTCAAAAACATAACCTGTATCTAATCCAAGTGTGATTAATCTTTGATCTCCTCCAGAATCAATTAGGGTGTTTACGACATACATTTCACCTAGATCAAAATGATCAATATCTCCATTTAGAACTCCTTCTTTATCTAAATGCATGCTATAGATTCCATCAGTAGTTGCCATTATTACTGCACCTCGGCCAAATTCATTCTGTACTAGAACCATATCATTCATTTCTACTCCATTAGGTAACAATAAATCCTCTACTGTCATTTCATCCATATTGAATACAGACAAACCTACTTTGGTACCAACATATACAAGTGAGTTTTCTCCATCTTCAAATGTATCTAATTTCCTTACATCATGATTTGAAATTTTAATTTCGGTTGTTTTATCATAAAGGGTAAGTGTATCTTTTAATGAGCCGTCAAGTACAGTTTTCAAACCACCTCTAATTGAATCTCCACTATCTTCTGAAACTAAATATTCCTCTAGATTACTAAATGCTTCCCCGCCACATTCAATTAATCCTTCTGAGAAACAAGTATTGACTATGTCAGTTGTTAAGTCTCGCGTTACTTCTCCATTATTTGTTAAATCCCAACCATCTGAATCTGAATCTTCAAGATTATCTTTCTTATTGTGTGGATCTAATCCGAAATATACTTCCCAACCATCTGGAATTTCATCTCCTCCAGGAGAATATTCAAGCCCTCCAATTTCAGACCATCTAAAGAAATCTCCATCTGGATTTAATGGATCTGTCCCTCTCCATCTTGAATTATATCTCTCGTCGATATCTTCTTCCATCGTGTCATACCATAATCCATCAATTTCGGTCATCCATTCCATTGGGATGCCATAATTATATTCAGCTGAATTATTGTAATATTCATTTGATTCTATTGTACCATCCCTATCGATATCAAATCCATCTTCATCGTAGTCTTCAGCACCATCTGAACCATTTAAAGGATCGAAAAGAGGACAGGACCATCTTCCTTCAATCATTCCTCCTGCGTTTTCCATACACATTTGCACTTCATATCCATCTGGCATTCCGTCTCCATCCGTATCTGAACTTGTTGGATCCAAATAAAGTCTAAAACCGCCTTCAGGATCTAATGGATCTTCTCCAGTTAAACCAGTTCTATTTGTAAAACAATCTACAACAAGATAAGGCCAACAATATTCTTCTACATTTTGTAATCCATCATTATCCATATCTAAATCTAATCCTGAAGAACCATCAGGATCATATTCTCCGTCTGAACCATTAGTGTAATCCATTCCTTGAATCGTTTTTTGGCGCCCATCTACTGAAATTGCATCCCAGGAATCACCAAATTGTTGTTCCCATACATCAGGAATCCCATCACGATCTGTATCTGTAACTGGAGGTGGCCCTTGATTAGCATCTTCAGGGTGAACATTTTGAACTGATTGAATTGACGGTAATTGAGACATTGTCAACAATAAAAATACCATTATTGAAGTTACAATAAGAGTTGTTTGCTTGCGACGCATTATGCTTACCTGACGGTCATCCGACAAAACTTTACCAACTCAAATACCTTATGATACTGATGGAACAATGTTCATACATAATTATTGCCCGTAACTAAAAATTAGTTGTATAATCTAACATTTCACTGTTTGTTTGTCGATTAGTTCAAAGTCTTATCGCGTCCCGTCTAAAGGGATGTCCGTCTCCATTACACACCTAGGTTCTGGTAGCCGGGGTAATTCAACACTAATTTCAAGTGAAAATGGCAATGTTCTAATCGATAACGGTTTTTCTGGAAGGCAGTTAGAAAAAAGATTAGCAAGAATGGAATTAAAACCAACAGATATTGATTGTATGCTTATTTCTCACCATCATGGAGATCATGGTGGCGGTGTTGAATATGCAATGAGAAAATGGAATATTCCTGCAAAAATGAATTATTTTACTGCAGAAAAATTAGGAGTCTTAGACAAAGAGAACCTTGGACTTTTTGAAAGCCTAGACCGATTAGAAATATTACCTGATGTCTCATTTTTACCATTTCCTGTACCTCATTCTGGTGCGGAAAACGTCGGTTTTTCTGTAGTCACAAAAGGTGGTGAAAAAACATGTGTAGTCACAGATTTAGGCAGTGAAACAGATGAAGTAATCAAACACATGCAAGGTTGCTCACATATCTCAATAGAAGCAAATTATGATTTGAGACGTCTACTTTCTGGACCTTATCCAGACATATTAAAAAATAGAATTATGGGTAGAGGTGGTCATTTATCAAATAAACAAACAGGCAAATTGCTATCTAAGATTATTGGCCCAGAAACTAAAAGTATTGTTCTAACTCACCTTTCTGAGAAAAATAATCAACCACATCTTGCAGAGAGTACTGTTTTATACCATATTGACGACATTTTCACCGGTGACATCGCAATATCTCTGCAAGACGGCCCAGAATTTAGTCACTTTTTGGGACAAAGTACTCAGGAAAAGATGTCTATAAAGATTTAATTTTAAGGGAGAAATATAAATGAAACGGGATTTGCAAGATGATGATTCTGCGCTTAGTGACATTATTGGAATGGTGATGTTGCTAGCAATGATTGTTATTGTATTATCTTCCGCCATAATAATATTACAACCCTATATTGCTGATTATGATGACAATAAGAATTGGTCCCAAGCTAAAGTAATTGCAGATCAAATAGATGAAAGAATCAGATTAGTCGGCGCATCACCTCAAGATACTGGTTCAATTCAAACATTCGAATTAGCATCTACATCTATTTCTGGATTAGTTAATGCAGAGTTTTGGACAATTTCAGCTGACACATATGGCTCAGATGTTATTGAGGTTACATTATCTTCTTTTAATTCAGTTAATATTAATTCAATAAACAATACTGCGATATATGCAAAAGTGAATAATGGAGGGAATATTACCACTCATACATTAATTTTTGAAAATGGTACCGCAAATGTAAATTTTGAGAATTATATGGATAAATTATTAATTATTGAAATTTTAAATGTTGATTCAGACATTATTCATAAATTCGTTCGCTTGGAGTTATCTGGAATTGGAATAGATACTGCATTATCCACTGGCAATTTTGACATAGATTTAGTAAATGGAGCAAGAATGGAAAAATTATATGGTGAAGCATACAAAGTAACAAGATATCCATCAATAAGACATTATTCTATGCCAGATGACTCTCAACAATTTAGTTTTGTACTTGTCGACATTGACATGAGTTTACTCTCTGGGAGTTCAAGTTCGTTTCGTTTAGAAATGGTATCTGAAGGACCTCTTGAATTATTTGATGGCGAAGTTAGAAACATTAGAATGAGTATGAGTAATGAAATTGATGAATCTATGACTGATAGATACATGTCTAATTGGATGGAAGATTACAACATGAATTTGGCTTCTGGCACATTAGATTCTTATGAGGGATTAGGGCCTTGGAAAAGAGTGTCAGGCATTGATGGTGTTGGTATTCATCCTCTGGAAAAATCCATCTTAACTGAAATCGTACTCCACAGGGTTGTGATAATATGAAACGCATAAATAGCCTAGTTAGAGACACTAATGCTGCTAATTCTGCAATTGCTACTGTTCTAATGTTTGCAGGAGTAATGAGCATTATTAGTGTCATGCTTGTTTCAATAGTCCCAGTGATTAATGAATTACAAGGGGCTATCGAATCTAGCGATGCTGTTGCTCAATTTGAGGATTTATCCGAATATGAAGCACAATTAGCTCAAAGAGGCTTACCTGGAAGTTCATCTGAATTGAGATTAGAACCAGTACTTGGGAAACTTGAATGGGATTTAAAAGATTCAGGAGTCTGGTTTTCTTCATCATGGACTGAAGACTCAGAGTTCAGATTAAGAAATGCTGGAAACTTTGGAAATGAATTTGACATAAGGTTCCCGACTGGAAAATTAAATTCATATTGCATGGATGATTTACACCTACAATTTGAATCTAAATGGAAATATGAATTACCTGCAATAGAAGGAAAAATAATAATTGCAAGTAAATCTCAAATTTCATCAACAATTACTTCATCTATTGTAACTATAATGCAAGGAGAGGATTTGTTGACATCGAAAATTAGTAATAATAATGTTTTAGAAATTGATTTACCATTAGATGATTCAAATAGTAAATCTACAATAATTAGTGATGTTGAATTGACAATATTGTACAAATTAGGCGAAGGAGGTGCTACTTTTATCACCCCAAATAATCCAAACCACAAAGGTTTGGGAACTATTTGGAAAATTCCATTACCTGCAGGAAATAATAACATCAACCTAATTTCAGAAAAAAACACCATAATAACATGGGAATTTGGAAATGAAAAAATGACTGAAAGCGCTTCTTTAATCGGAGATGGTGCAATATGGTCTAAGAGTTTCAATAGCATTGAAACAAAAATACTAACTATAGAATCATCAAAAAATGCCAACCTAATCTTACAAACAGATACTGAATCGAATCTTGGTTCAGTTAATTGGCCTTCAACAGAAGGCATTATGTTAGGTACGGAATTCCTCATACCCCCCTTGGCAGGAACATTAATAATTTCAAATAATGATAATTCCCCAGCACAAATTGATGTTCAAGGATCTAGTTTTTCAATAAATAGTAATGGTATGTATAAATTAGATTGGCCTATTGCTGGTACGAATGGAGTTGTAAAAGTCACAAGTAATTCAGAAATTACAATCAAATGGACTGAAGATGCATCAGACAATAATGGTTATCTCTCTAACGGCATTTCTTATCTTGTAGCTAAGGACACGGGACAATTTTCTGGAAAAGAGTTTACAACAATCTGGACTGGTGAACAAGTAGGAAATAATGAAGCATCGATTTATGCCACACTTACTGGTTCAAAAGCTTCATTTGAATTTTCAGGAGTTTTTAATGCCACTGGAAATTTAGAAAGTACAAGTGGCAATTCATATTTTCTTTCATCACAAGAATCTGGAGAATTAAATTCAACTGTAACTTCAGGTCATTCCATGAGGTTGATGCAAATTATTGGAAATGCGGGAATCACGGAACTAATAGATAAAGGGTCTCAAAGGTGCCTTCCACTATCATTATTCGCCTCTGGTTGGATTAATATCGATTTACCTTGGTACGATGTCAGTGAATTAACTCTTTCAGGAATTAGAGATGCATGGGAAAAGGGTGAACATCATTCAGGAATAAATATACAATTAATTGGGGAAAATGACATCTCGTCTTTTTCTTCACTTGCAGATGCTTGGGTAATACAAATACCTGCTTTAAAATATAAATTTTCAAGTAGTATTTCGAATCTAGAAGTTGTTGACAAAGGAGGAATGGTAACAACAAATCATCCCGAAGCGAGACCATCAGTTTCACATTCTGCCTTATCTGCTAAAGGAAATTCAAACTTATTAGGGGTACATTTGCCAGTAATGATGCCTACTTCA
>Ga0115011_10002064_pt1 | contig 14084 bp, 20 predicted proteins | sample TroAtlMetagenome_2_FD_88705 | JGI IMG/M metagenome (GOLD analysis project Ga0115011, IMG submission 88705) | Marine eukaryotic phytoplankton communities from Atlantic Ocean - Tropical Atlantic ANT8 Metagenome | ecosystem: Environmental > Aquatic > Marine > Oceanic | place: Tropical Atlantic...
ATAATAGAGCATAACATGGATTTGGTAAGCGTCAACCGGGTCAGAAAACCTGGTATATATAATGTAGGCAAAAAAACCTAATAAAATAGCGACTAATTCGCCAGATTGAAAGGCACTATATTTTGTGCCGACTCTTTTTTTTGACACAAGATGTAGTGCCACAAGATGTAGTATCGGAAATTTTTTATGGTACTATATGTAGGAGAACTACTTTTTTCTTTTGACTATTTTAGATTTCAATCTTTTGCCACCTGATCTTTGCAACGGCTTTCTAGATGAAATTGCTCCAAAGGATGGCATAGTAGATTTTTTCTTTCTTGTCTGAACGGTTTTTAATCTTCTTGATGAAGGTCTACTTCGTTTGGTTATGGCCATTTTCTTTCCTGCCTGTCTTGCCTTCATCTGTCTTTTCTTTTTAATCTTTGCACCCTTCTGTGGATCTCTTTTCGCGAAACAGGTTGCCGGTTTGGCGACGATACGACCCTTCCTAGGTCCAGTGGTACATCTAAATCCTTTGCTCAAACCTTTTTTAGGATTCCTTCTTAAAATTTGGCTCACGCCTTCTGCGATGGCTGAATGATCGCCATGTTCGTCAATTGTGGTCAACCTATTTTTTTCCACTATATCTTGCGATACTATATCTTGTGCCGACTCGGTCGGAGCGATACTAGATGTAGTGCCACAAGATGTAGTATCTTGTGATTTTGATGGCACTAGGATAAATTCTTTGATCTTCATATGAGTATTTATTGTTTGATCATGTCATAACCTAAAAGCATGACCTAAATACCTTAACACCTTAACACCTTATACACCTAAACACCTTATACACCTAAACACCTTATACACCTATTACTAAGACTATTACATTGTTATACACAAATTGTTACATAGTATTAAGATCAACTGCAAATATGATAGTTGCTAAATATCTACAACATGAAGATAAACGAAGTACTAAACATAGAGAACATAGGCCCTGCTCCGGCAAGTGCTTGTTCTAGACCAGCATCAGACTTACCTGCATCGTGGGTATCAAGTTGTAAATCACAAGGCAAAAAGAAAAGAACTGGCAATCGTAATGAAAAGATTGGCGGGAGAACACAAAAAGTTGCTGGTAAAAGAATCAAAGGCAAGAAGTACGGCGGACCTACGCCAGACTATTCATAATAATCCTCAATTTCCAAGACCTAATAGCGAGCCAATAGCGAGCCATTAAATACTATTATAATGAATATACAATCTAATACTGAATATGGTAAACTCAAATCAATAGTTGTTGGAAGACCTGATGGTGCCAACTGGCCTATCGAAGATCCTATGTTTAAAACTTGGCTAACCTATCCAGGAGACCAAGGCGGCCACTTTCCTTATAAGATACCAGAAGATGTTATTGAAAGTGTAAACGAAAACATATTTCTATTAATAGATAGATTAAAAGTAGATTTTGATATTGAAATTATTAGGCCTACTAGAGCAAACTGGAAGTCAGCAGTTGCAACACACGATTGGGTATGTACTGGTATGAATACTCTTAATATGAGAGAAACATTAGTAACTATCGGTAACAAAGTAATTGAATGTCCACACCCTTATAGATCTAGACATTATGAATCACAAGTGTATGGACCAATAAAACAATATGTTCAAGAGAATGGCGGAGTATATATTGTTGCTCCTAAATCAAAATTAGAAATGGGATCCATATCACAAAAAGATAATAAACTTTATGCAAGAAACAATGAACCATTATTTGTTGGAACTGATATACTAAAGTTTGGCAAGACTATATTATACTTTACGAGTGCTAGATCTAATATGTTAGGTGCAGAATGGTTACAAGGTGTTCTCGGTGATGAATACAAGGTAGAAGTAACTGGTAGGTTTTATCATTACGAATCACTGTGTAATAATATTATGCCACTAGATGGTAATACTTTATTGTGTAATGCTGATAGGTTATCCGGAGAAGCAATACCTAAAGTATTCAAAGACTACAAAAAGATTTGGGTAGAAACATTAAAAGACAAAGGTGCATACAAACATCCTCTTGGCTCAAAGTATGTTAACCTACAAGTGCTTAACATAGATGAAAGACACAAAATGGTTAACAGTGATCAACCAGACCTTTGCAAATTATTAAACGCACACGGATTTGAAATTATCGAGTCTAACCTTTTACATACACAAACATTTGCATATGGATATCATTCACTGTTCTGTGATTTAATAAGAGAATAAATTAACTATCTAACTTTTCTTTATACTTGTTAAACTCGATTAGTTTATCAGATAACTCTTTAACTATTTGTTGATATTCAGTTATTTGATATTGTAGATTGCCGAGATCTCTTTCTAGTTCTTGTATTCTTTTATCTTTATTCTCTATGTCTTCTCTAGAATATATGTCTGTAATAGTTGGCATTGTAATTATATATTACGATAGACAATTTTTAAAGTCAATGTTATAATTACTTTAAATGAAAGTCCTGTTTGTTAATCATAATCAACTTAATCCTGGTAAAACTCCTGAGTTTGATATAAATCGGCAAGAGTTTGATCTTTGTGTTGTTAATAGATATCCAGAACATCTTAGAAGCAGTATTAAAATCAGACACAGTTACAAAAGAAACTATACCAGTCCAGAAGACGGTGACAAGTGGGCAAAAGGAAATTGTGTTATTTTTAATAACGCACCAGAAGATATAGAGTTCTCAACCTTTAAATTCTTTGTAGAAGGTGCAAACGAAAACCAATGTAAAGTTTGGCAAAAACTATGCTATAAAAATTACAATATAATAAGTGGCTTTACTAGTTACCCTAACAATTTGTCTAAAACAACAGACCCAGGAGCAGAAGTTTCTGATTTTATCTTTAAAGAACAAGCAAAAGAAATGATGGATATGGTAGATGATAGAACACTACTCTGTACAGATTTTCATGTTACTGATGACCAACTAATAGAAGAGTATGATATAAATTTAACACAACAAGGACTAGTGAATCATCTTGCAGACATACCAGCATTTACTACACCATCACTGCAAGAAAGACAAACATTAAGAAGTATAGACAAATTTATAACAACAAAAGATAGTAAGTTAGAAATATCTAACATTAAAGTTATTAAATACGAAAGTACAAAGAAATTTGGTCATTGGCCTATAACATTTAACATAAACGAGACAATATGAGCATAAAATATAAACTTATTTGTGAAGACGATGACAAACATACATTCGAAGGTTGGTTTCCTAGCATAGAAGATTTTGAAAATCAATTGGCATCAGGACAATTAGTATGTCCAATGTGTGATGGCAAAGTACGAAGAGACATAATGGCTCCGAACATTAGTAAAAAATCTAGAACACGTGGTAAGAGAGAAATTAAAAGCATGACTAGTGAGCAATTGGTAATGGGCGGTAGAGCAAGAACATTATTAAAACAATTAGAAGACCATGTTAAGAAAAACTTTGAGAACGTTGGTAAAGACTTTGCCAAAGAGGCCAGAAAAGCACACAGAGGAGAAAGAAACGAAGAGTTTTATGGTAGTGCTACTAACAATGAAGCAGAAGAATTACTAGAAGAAGGCATTGATTTATTTCATGTTCCAGACATCAAAGACAACTAACCAAAAAAGATTGTTCATACGGTTGACTTTAAACTGCATTCGTGTATAATGTGTTTATAAGTTGTAAGGATAAAAGAGATTGAAATTCCGATTATAACTTTTAACCATGGAAAGAAAGAGGCAAAATGTTATCAACAATGTTTAAAACTTTTTTTCCGAATCATGAAAAAGGAAAAAACAACATGGCAAACTCAACACAATACGTTATCTACACAAGAAACTTCAAAACAAGAGCGAAGCAGATTGGTGTATTTGCGGAGCCGGCATCTTCATACAAAGTAAATGGTGAAGTACACGGTGGTAAGATCAAGTTTAAAAACTTGGCTGTAAAAGGTACTGCAAGAAAAACTGCGACTAACAAGTTGCTTTCTAAAGGTATTGACTTTACAGTAGAAGTACTAGGTACTGCACCGAAGGCTTCTGCATTAACAATGAAAGCGAATGTTATTTCATTGCTTAAAAAATCAGGTAGAAAAGTAATTAACTACTCTGCATAATAATTGAGACAAGATTAGGGCGGTGCTTCGGTATCGCCCTTTTTTTATGAGTACCGTCTAGTTAGACTATAAACTATTGCATCTTTTTCTTTACGAAACTTAATACAGTTTCCATCAACATAAACATTTAAAGGACCACCATATTCTTTTAGTAAGTCTTCTTCGTCTATTGGATGTAATGTTATTCTTTCATTGTCTGGCATTTGAATCTTATATCCCCAGACTAAAGGCCACCAATGCATTGGATTTTTACGTTGTGTGAATTCGATCATTAATAGATAAGCAAAAACAGGTAATACAGTGAACGGCTCAACCCACCACACTATAAAATTAAATGTAAAAGCATCTATTAAATGTATAAATCCCCACCATAAACTAATTACTGCTCCTAGGATACCTAGTACTATCCAACCATCTTCGTCGGCATCTCCCATATCATAATGGGAGGAATTTCTAAAAGTGTATATTGTTGGATTGTTTCGGAGTACGTTTTTATTTTTATTTTTCAGTGATGTTTTTAATAAAAGTAACGACATAACGGCCCATATTAACAATATTTATTGTTTTACCCATAGACAATTAATATAATTCTGCTATAATATGAGTTAAATACCATTATGCAAAACAAAACTCGTAGTATATTAGAGGAATTAACAACGGTTAACAAAACACAGGACAAGGAAAATCTTGTATTGAGTAGAGCCAGCCACATTATTGACTCGTCTATTAACCTTTTTGGTTTCATACGAGAGAATTTTGACCAAGAAACTGCTTATAAATTAGAGAAGAAGTTCTTAACCGCAGTAAAACAAATGGACCCAACAAAATTCAATAATGGTGTTTCAAGAATAAAAGAATTAAAAAGAATAAAAGAATCATTAATCATTAAAGAGGGTGAATATAAAGAAGAGGATGAATAATGTTAATAGAAGACGTCCTTAACGAGTTTAAGCGAACACACCTAGAGCACATCGAAGATCTTGTAATAACAAACGGATACGAAGGCGGTAAGTCTGTCGTTGAGTACTTCCGTGGATTGTTAGTAACACTACAAGGATCATCAGCAGAGTCAATGGAAGTATCTGTAAAATGGGATGGTGCACCTGCTGTCGTTTGTGGAACTAATCCAGACAATGGTAAATTTTTTGTAGGTACTAAATCAGTATTTGCCAAAGGTGCAAAAATTAACTACACAAAGAAAGACATAGCAAAGAATCACGGAACAGAAGATCTTGGACAAAAACTTTTAAAATGTCTTGTACATTTACAAAAACTAGATATTAAAGAAGTATTACAAGGAGACTTATTGTTTACTGACAACGATATAACAAGAAAGAATGTCAAAGGTAAACCACACATAACATTTACACCTAACACAATAACATACGCAGTAGAAGAACAATCAGAACTAGGTAAACAAATAGATGCGGCAAAACTAGGAATTATATTTCATACAACTTATGTTGGTGATACACTTGCTACTATGAATGCTAAAGGCGGAGCAAACATTCAATCATTAAGTGCAAACCCAGATGTATTTTTTGATAATGCAGTTTATAAAGATGTATCAGGCTCTGCTAAATTTACAGCAAAAGAAACAGAACAGTTTATGAACGGTCTAGACAAATTAGAATCATTATTAGCAAACGTACCAAGAGACCTTGCAGGACAACTTGGACAGAACAATGACTTTGTAGGATACTTTCAATTGTATATTAATGCAATGGTTAAAGAAGGACAGTTGCCTACAAACATAAACGAATACTTACGAGGGTTTAAAGAATTTTACAATGCTAGAATGCAACAACAAATTGCAGGACTAAAAGCACAAAAGGCATTAGCAGTAAGACAAGACAAAATGAAACAGATGCCACAATTTCTTGCGAGAGTTAGAAAACCATTACAAGCGATGCTGACATTTTATAAAGCAGTACAAACTATGAAAGGCTTTGTACTTAAAAAAATGAATCAAGCAATGGCTATTGGATCATTTGCCCAAACTGATAACGGTTTAGAAGTTACTGATCCAGAAGGATTTGTTGCAGTAGACAGAATGGGTAATGCAGTTAAACTAGTAGATAGATTAGGTTTCTCAAGACGTAACCTTACAGCAGTCAACAAATTTAAAAAATAAATACTGATATGAAAGCACCATTTTTAAAATTCGTAGCAGAAGGTAGAGTAGTTAGACGTCCAGGAGAACTATCTAGATATACATTTCAAGAGATATGTGAAAAGATCTACATTAGTTTTTTAAGTCTATCTTTATTAAAACGTTTCTCACAAACATCTAGATGGGCAAGACAATATGGTCGTGAAACAATGACATATGGTGGCTTTGATAAAGTAAGATATTCAGCAAACGATCTTCATAATATGTTAGCAGTAGTAGACGGAGATCCTGCTATTGCATTAAAGTTGTCTAATAGCAACGCCGCACAGGCTCTAAGACAAAGACAGAGTGTACCTACTCTTGTTGTTAAAAGATATCTTAGAATGATGCAAGATGATTATGGATTTTTAACTGCTATGGAAACTGCTTTAGGTATTACTAACGGAGACTATAGAAACTTAAGAAGAGCGATAGCAGACTTTGATTCATTAGATACTAGAAGAAAAAAAATTACAGTTACTAGATTACTTCAAGCAGTAAGAGCCAAACTACCAGGCACAGACATTTCTAGAAAAGTTGAAGAGTTTTCTAAAAAACAAGACTTTGAATTAGACAATGTATTAGATGCTGAAACAGGTGTAGATACTAAAAAAATGTCTGGAGATGAATTAAATGCTTACAGAATATTAGTTGGATCAGCAAATATCAGAAGAGCAAAGATGGCAGTTGAACTTGCAAAAGACGGAAAGTCTATTCCAGCAAACGTAGTAAGTGCTTATGTTCCTATAATGAAAATGGTGGACGATATTGCAAATGGTGGCTTTGCATTTGTTAGATTACTACAATCTATACACGAAAGAGCAAAAAAGAACCAAAAACGGTAATATATCCACAGAATTTACCAATCAATTTACTAAATACTTACAATGTGTCACCGGAGCGGTGATACAGTCATGTAAATCAGAGAAAAAAAGGAGGATATTACAATGGCAGGACAAACAATACCAGCAAGTTCTAGATTAGGACACGCACACGCGGCACTATACTCTACAGCAAACGTTGGTTTCTACGTACTTGATTGTGGGGCGAGCGTTGCGGCAAAAGGTGGACAAGGTTCTACTTTAGAAGCAATCGCGAGAGCATTAAACCCTATCGCATTCAATTCAGAAGGAACAGCGGGATTAGTTAACATCGCAGTTGACAATTCACAGTGGGACGCGGCATCATTGCAGAAAGAATTAAGAGCATTAGGCACAGTTGACTCAATCAACTTGGCTTCTGCAACTGCAACAGCAGGCGGACAATTTATAGTATCTGCGTAATTTTATATTACACTAATACTAATAATACTCAAAAGGGCAGGCAAGAAATTGTTTGCCCTTTTGTTATGAGTGTTAAGTAATAATAATGGCAATATATTGTGTACAAACCCTAATAGACATATCGGATTCAGGAAACTTAAATCAGGCATTTCCTTTTAAGACAAAGAGTGGCGACCTAGTACATGACAAACAAACATTAAGTCAAGCAAAAGATCAAAAACACAACTTTAATACATTGGTACAATCGTTACAATTAAGAGCAAACATAACTTGGGATCAACATCCAATTAGTAACACAGTTGTCACAGCAAATACAAACTTTGGTAAAGTATACGAAGGGAAACATAGAGTATGGTGTTTCATATTTTATACAGATCAAAACGATGTGTATGCCGACACAGATGGTCCAACAGGAGCCATAGAAAAAGACTTAGATTTAATACCAATTATATCCTTTTGCAAAGAGACTGCAACCTTCCCCCAAAATGCTTTCCTAACACAAGATAATAATACCAGAAATACATTTGTACTAAAAGTAGAAGAAAAGAGTGCAACTGAAAAAAGAGACATGGTAAAAGACATACTATCACAATACGAAAATTAAAAAAGACATACATTTCTTATTCTACAACATACGATAAATATCATTGATTAAGGCACACTTAGGCAACTAAACAACACTAATAGGCATTCTAGGCAATGACACAGGCACAATTCCAGGCAATCTACAACCATCTAACCGATGTAAAAAAGGAATTGAGATTTATGAGCACAGACTTAGAAAAACAAAACTTAGAAGCACACGTTGACCTATGTGCTGAACGATATAAAGGTCTACACGACAGATTAAGTGCGATTGAATCAACCTTAACTAATATCAACAATGATATGAAGACAGGACAAAAATCTCATTCAAAAACTATTATAGCAACAGCAGGCACAGTCATAGCAGGATTACTATCAACAGTAGTGGTTATCCTTATGAAAATGCCAGGCTAGTATAACTACTTTAAATTACCAATTTTATGTTTATTAATATTTCCGCAAAAGTGCGAGTATGGATTTCAGAAAGTCAGTTAGACTTTCTAAAAAAATATTCAAAGAAACCGTCTTTTAGGCAAAGTGAACTTTCTGTCGAAGAAGTTCAAATTGCAAAACTTCTAGCAGATAAAAGTGTGCTTGTAAGAAAAAAACTTACAACGGACACTCAATTCGCAGTAAATAGAACTATACGGATATCGCACCATGGGAATAAAAAATAGATATGAACTGGTAAAACAGATAGAGGCTTACGGCCTAAAGTCTAAACTTGCCAACTTGGCAAAAAAAGATGAAGAACGTAGACCTTTTAGACATTTACCCAAACAGTTTTCTAAAGGAATATTAATAGGCAATATTGCTATTGTACCTAAACGTTCTGACGGAACTCGTTATATCTATGTTATTGCTGATATGGTTAAAGCAACTATACTCTACGATGATATACATTTAAAACAAACAGCAATTCTAGTGGCACATAATCTAGCAGATGGCAAAAGCGAACCTCATCATGTATTAAAGTTAGACGAAGCATTTTCATCACATTTATTTGCTATTACAAACTCTAGAAGAATGTTTAAAATGGCTAAAAAAGAAAAGAATGATATAGGAATGGAGATACAAACACAGAAATTTGAGGACGCAAACCGCCTTGCAGACCAATACAAGCAACAAATAATGGATATATTCACCCAAACCTTTTCTACATAATGTAGTTTTACTTCATAAATATATCATATGCACAGCAACGAACTTACAAAACCGATTACTACTGAATCACTTTTAACGCAGTTTGAATCAAGATTCAATCAAACTATGGACTTGAGCAAATTTACAAAAGAAGAACTAGAAGATACTGCAAACAAAGTTAGAACTAAAATTCATAACATTACTCAAAACGAGCACTTTGGTCAAGAACTAAAAAATCATGACTATCAAAAAAGTCAAATGATGCTTGATATTGTTAACCAAGCAATAAGAGAATATGATTACAAAAGCAAAGGTATTTCAGAAGTTGGTGTAGGGCAAGATACAAATCCGATTATAGCAAAGGCTACTGATCCGATTAAACACAAACTTAAAAAAGGACAAGCATTAAGTCCAGATGAAAGATCGGCGGCGGCAAAACTTATGGCAAGTAAAGAAGTTAAAGAAGGCGTAGAAGAACAATCAGAATTAATATTAGCGGCAAAAGATATGATGGACAAAGTTACATCTTTCTTAGAAGATTTAGCATCAATGAAAACTGAAGGTATGTTAGAACTTGCTGATAGAATTAGAGACGAAATGGGAGCAGAAAAGGCAGATGCTTTCTTACAAAAAATTCAACCTGCTATCGAACAAGCAGAAGCAACACTAGGTACAACAAGACAAGAACTAGATAACGGTGTTAGAATATTAACAGGTGAAGAAACTACTTCAAATCCAATTGGCAATGACGACACTATGAACACAGACGCAGATGCTGAAACAGGATTAGATGATCTTGAAGGTCCTGAAATGACAGACGAGTTTGGAGCCACTGATGCTGAAGCAGGTGGAACTGAACCTGAAGGTAGAGAACAAAGAGAATCTAAAGAAGTTTTTGAATCATCAAACAGACTATTCAGTAAATTAGCGGGGAAGTAAACCCGATGAGATTCCTCGAATTTCAAAATTCCAATAAAGAACTAGAAAGTGCATTAATGAACACCCTTAATCAATTAAGAGGTGAAGCAGACGAAAAAGATCAATCATCACAAATAAGTTTTGATGCTGTAACAAGCATTATGAAAAATACAGGTTTTCCAACTTTCAATTATGATTTATTCAAACAGATGTATGACCAAGGTGACTCACTTAAACAAGTAGTAAAAGATTTTGACAGAGAGAAAATAGTTATCAAAACTGAAAAAGATGCTGAAGATGATCCTCAAATGGATTTTGATAACCAAGGTTCTACAGATAAAGTTAAGCAGATGGCAAAATCTGCTATGAATAGACGAAAATAATTATCCACAAAAAACTTGCATATTCTTTAATAACCTACTATACTGAGTAAATGAAAATATCTGAAGACGTGTTAAAATCTAAAGGAATTCGTTACCTACAAAAATTTCCATATGGAGAGATTGCAAAAACAACACGAGATAAAAAAAGACATTACGAAACACCAGATGGTAGAGTTGTTCCATCTGTAACCACAGTTCTATCAGCAACCAAAGATATGACACACTTACACGCATGGCGTAAGAGAATTGGTGTAGAAAAAGCACAACAAATTACAACAGAGTCAGCAAATATCGGAACTGTGATGCACAGAAGTTTAGAGAAACACGTCAAAGGTGAAGACAGAACACCCGGCTCAAACCTTATACAACAAAAAGCATGGACAATGGCAAATGTTATTATAGAAAATGGATTAAGTGATGTATCAGAAGTTTGGGGGTCAGAAGTTAATCTATATTATCCTGAATTATATGCAGGAACAACAGATCTTGTTGGTGTGTTTAAAGGCGAACCTGCTATTATGGATTTCAAACAAGCACGTAGATTAAAGAAAAAAGAATGGGTTGAAGATTACTTTCTTCAACTGTGTGCATACTCTGAAGCACATAACATTCAATACGGTACTAAAATACGTACAGGTAAAATTTTTATATGCACACAGAATAACGAATATCAAACATTTGAAATCGACAACTACGACCATTGGGTTAGTCAATGGTATGCTAAATTGGAACAATACTACAAGGCAATCCTTTAATAAATAACGTTACAAAGGAATTTATATGCCAATAGTACAGATATCTAGAATACAACACAGACGTGGAAAATCAACGGATCTGCCACAGTTAGCGGCTGGCGAATTAGGTTGGGTAATAGATGATCAAAAATTATACATAGGTAACGGTACACTGGCAGACGGAGCACCTGCAATAGGAAATACAGAGATTGTTACAACAGGTTCATCTGCATTTGGTGCCGCATTAAAATATCTATATCACGGTTACTTAGGCGATCCTGGAATATCAGGTGACGCAACACAAAGAACATTACAAACAAAATTAGACGAAAGAGTTTCAGTAAAAGACTTTGGTGCAAAAGGAGATGGGTCAACAGATGACGCAACTGCAATCAACAAAGCATTAGAAAAACTTTATAGAAACACTGATAAAACAGATGTGAGAGCAAGAAGAATTTTATTTTTTCCTGCAGGACAATACAACATTACTGCTGAAATAAAAATTCCACCTTACGCACATTTAGTTGGTGAAGGGCAAGACAAAACAATATTATACAGAACTGGATCAGGTGACAACCTAGCAGTTACAGTTGACAACGCAGGAAACGGACACGGAAATATTGGTTCAGGTAGTGCAGTTACACCAAAGAATATTTCAATAGAAGGAATTACTTTTAAACAAGGTACAGCAAAAGTAGGATTATCAATTGATAGTACAACAAATTTATATGCAAGAAATTGTAAATGGCAAGGAACATATGCATCAGGCGGTGCAGATGCTTCAGGTTCAAAAGCAGTTTCAAATCAATCAACAACAGCACTTCCATCATCGAACGTTGTGTTTGATCAATGTTCATTTACAAAATATGCAAGACTAATAGATTTATCACATGACATAACATCAGTTAGATTTAGAGACTGTGATTTTTCTGTTGCTTACTACGGTGCAAGACTTGGACAAACAACAAACGGTTCAGGAAATGGATTAATAACAGGACCTAGAAATATACAATTTTTAAATTCAAGATGGAGCGATATTGGACAGAACGCAATCAGTGTATTGAACAACGGTGGTATTAAAAATGTTGTTAGTTTTGGAAACTGGTATGCAAAAACAGTAGGTAACAATTTTGAAGGCGTTGGTTCAATTAGAGAAGTACCTGTTGTAGATTACAATGCCGACGAGTGTGAAAGTATTGCAGACTATTTTGAAAGATCTGATCTACGAAGAACAGACGGTAGTTCAGAACTTAACATGGCACCTGAAGTACAAGGAATTGGTAAACAGGTTAAAGCAGTAAAACAGATTTCGTTAGCAAACAACACATCGACGGCCACCACTACTACTTTAGAATTTCCATCAGGATCTGCTTCTCTTGGAAAATCAATTGTGTTGAATTACAAAATCGAAAGAGGTGCAAATCTTAGAGTAGGTACATTTACTATGTGTGCCTCATCTGCCGGCGTACAGTACGACGATAACTTTAATGAAAGTGCATCTGACGTTGGAGTTGAACTTACAGCGGTAATAGGAAGAGATGATTCTACATCACTTGATAAAACAGTTATCGTAAAATACACTACTACCAACAGTGGGTCAGCGGCAACTATGGATGTTGAAGTTGAGACATTGGTTTAACTTGCAATAAAATTGTAGGTTGTACACAAATAGTTATATACAAATATAATTAATCAATAGACAAACATAAATTAATCTTTTATAATAGTAATACATTAAAAAAATGTAAAACGGAACCAAAGTTTTATATTAAATGGAGAATTGAAAATTACGATAAATATGACTTTAACAACAACACAAAAATACAAAGAGACAATAAAAAATTTACAAACCTCAGGAATAAAAAGTAAAAGAGTAATGAATACTGCCAACAACGCAAACTTAAAAGTTAAGAAAAGAAATGGCAAGTATGAGAACCTGGATATTAATAAAATACATTTTGTAGTAGAAGAAGCCTGTGAAGGTTTACCAGGTGTGTCAGCATCACAAATAGAAATGAATGCCAACATACAATTTTATGATGGTATGACAACAAAAGATATACAAAATGTTTTAGTACGTTCAGCAAACGATCTTATTTCTTTAGACTATCCAAACTATCAGTATGCGGCGGCAAGACTTCTTTCATATGATGTTAGAAAAGAAGCACACGGACAATACGAATACATTCCATTATTAAAATTAATTGTTAGAAATATTAGACTAGGTGTTTATGATAAAGGCATTGTAGAAAATTATACATCTACAGAAATTAAAAAACTAAACACGTGGATAAAAAGAGATAGAGATTTAAATTTTACATATGCAGGACTAAGACAAGTTGTAGACAAATATCTTGTACAAGACAGAAGTTCAGGAACATTGTACGAAACACCTCAAGATATGTACATGATGATTGCGGCAACACTATTTGCTAACTATCCTAAAAAAACAAGACTGTCATATATTAAAAAATATTATGATGCTATCTCATTACACAAAATTAATATTCCAACTCCAGTTATGTCAGGAGTAAGAACACCTATTAGACAATTTGCTTCTTGTGTTCTTGTAGACAGTGACGACTCACTTCCATCTATATTCTCAAGCGATATGGCAATAGGTTTATATGTTGCCAGAAGAGCAGGTATAGGAATCAATGCAGGACGTATCAGAGGCATCAATTCTAAAATAAGAGGTGGAGAGGTTGCACACACAGGAGTCATTCCGTTTCTAAAAAAATTCGAATCAACTGTAAGA
>Ga0115011_10002065_pt1 | contig 14071 bp, 12 predicted proteins | sample TroAtlMetagenome_2_FD_88705 | JGI IMG/M metagenome (GOLD analysis project Ga0115011, IMG submission 88705) | Marine eukaryotic phytoplankton communities from Atlantic Ocean - Tropical Atlantic ANT8 Metagenome | ecosystem: Environmental > Aquatic > Marine > Oceanic | place: Tropical Atlantic...
CATAGTGGAGTCATTCCCGATATTTTAATAGTGGGGAAAGGTCTTGGTGGTGGTGTTTTCCCTATGGCTTCAATAATAGCTAAAAATAATCTCGATATAGCTCAAATGAAGGCTTTAGGGCACTATACACATGAAAAATCGCCGGTTGGTGCAGCAGCAGCTCTGGCCATGTTCGATGTTATCAAATCCGAAAAACTTATTGATAGGTCTGCAATCCTTGGGCGAAAAACAAAATTGGAGTTAGAGAGCCTCTTTAGTGATTTATCAATTGTGAAAGAAATCCGCGGGCTTGGTCTTGCTTTGGCAATTGAGATTACACGCCCAGACATATCAGAGTTTATTTTATATGAATGTCTTTCGAATGGGTTGAGTTTCAAGGTGTCAAATGGGAATGTGTTAACATTGACTCCGCCTTTAACCATTACAGATTATGAAATGAATGAAGCGATTTCTATTATTAAGGCGGCACTTCAAAAAGCTCAGTCATTGTAATGAGAGGTCATGATTCCACATCATCCCGACTGTCATGGTTGTTGGTTGTTAGTTTTGCGCTGCTTTTTATTCTGGCTGTACCTTGGTACTGGGGCGAAGGAGGCGAGAAGCCATTAATATTCGGTATGCCTTTATGGGTTGGTGTTAGCACATTTATTTCATTTTTGATCTCCTGCTTGACAGCTTGGGTGGCATTTCGGACTTGGCCAAGTGATGGCGATGAATCGGAGGGAGATAAATGAGTAAAATTCCGCTTGGGCCTATAGAACTAGGATTTATTGCCATTTATTTATTGTCGTTAATTGGTGTCGGCTATTGGGGGATGCGTGCTCGAACGGAGAACTCACTTAAGGACTTTTACCTAGCAGGGTCAGGTATTGGGTTTATGGTTCTAGTACTGACTCTTTATGCTACGCAGTATAGTGGAAACACACTATTCGCGTTTACCGGTAAGACTTTTCGAATCGGTTATCCTTGGTTGATGAGTGTGCATTTCATGACTTCTATTATCGTAGTCTATCTTGTTTTTGCTCCAAGGCTACACAGTTTGGCAAAGAGGGAAAATTTTATTACTCCGGCAGATTTTCTTGAACATCGATTTGCTCATAGGCCATACACTGTTCTCGCTTCAGTTACTATGGTCCTTGCAATTGGTAATTATTTGCTCGCTCAACTAACCTCCATGGGGCTTCTGCTACAAGGTATAACTGAATTTGACGAGCGTACTGCATTTATCGCCGGAGTCATTCTTCTTGCAGTTATAATGCTGGTATATGAGACGCTTGGTGGCTTTCGGGCTGTAGCTTGGACTGATATGATTCAGGGTGGAATTCTAATGATTGGATTTGTTGTATTGCTTTTCGTAGTTCTTGATCATTTTGGTGGATTGAGTAATAGCTATGAGTTACTCAAATCGTCTAAACCGGAGAAAGTTTCAGTGCCGAATTCACTCATTAGCCGACAGTGGTTTAGTTATATTTTTGTGGTAGGTTTGGGTGGGGCGCTTTATCCGCAAGCAATCCAGCGTATTTATGCAGCTCGTAGTCAGAAAGTGCTTCGGAATGGTGTCGCAACAATGGCATTCCTGCCACTAACTGCATCACTGGTTGCAGTTCTAGTTGGTATAACTGCGTTGGCCTCACCTGAGTTATCCGGACTCAGTAGTGAGGATTCAGATCGGGTATTTAGTGAGGTCTGCAAAATTATTATGGGCAAGTCAGTGCTGCACAGATGGTTGGTTGTGCTGCTTTTGGCCGCAGTACTCGCTGCATTAATGTCTACAGCAGATTCTGTTCTTTTATCTGTGTCATCTATGTTGACAAAAGATATATATCATCGCCAAATTAACACAAAAGCCAGCCAATCCCAATTGACTTTGATAGGTAAATCAATCTCTTTAATTGTGGTCGTTATTATGGCCAGCGTTGCGATATATTTACAATCACTTGAGAATAAGCCGACGTTGGTTAAACTCATGAATATGAAATTTGATATGCTGATGCAGCTAGCGCCTGGATTTATTCTTGGCATGTATTGGCGAGGGATGAAGGCTAATGCCCCGTTTTGGGGTTTGGTTGGTGGTTTGATATGTGTGTTTGCACTGTATCCAGTTGGCACATTAGCAAATTGGGGAATACATACTGGTGTTTTTGGCTTGGTTGTAAATCTTCTAGCTGTATTCATTATCTCTAAGTTTAGTAGTAGAGAAAATAAAAGTTCGATTGATTTGTAATGTGTAATCTGCACCGTATGTCGTTGGTCGATTTGTTGAAATTTATTTGCGAGGAAACTCAAATCCGTTAACACTAACCTTACCTGTGAATCGTTTATTAATTCTGATCTTGTTGTGCGGCTTGAATATATGTGGTTGGAGCAAGAATTATGAATACGACCGTACCAAAAATATTGTTTACAAGAAGATCGATAAGGAAACACTTAAACTTGATGTCTATGTCCCGAAAGGGGATGGCCCATTCCCAGCAATATTAGTGGTTCATGGAGGTGCGTGGCGATTTGGCTCTAAGGGGCAATTAGCTATTTATGCACGGAGTTTGGCCAAGCGAGGTTATACGTGTTTTTCCATTAATTATCGGCTAGCCCCTAAGTACAAAAGTCCGGCGCAAACCGAGGACTGTCGAGATGCTATACGATGGATTCGAAAAAATGCTTCTAAGTATAAGGCGGACCCTGAACGTATTGGTGCAATGGGCTATTCTGCTGGTGGGCATCTTGTTTCAATGTTGGCAACAACCGGGCTTTCCAAGGAAAGCGATCCGAAACGGGTTGGCACAAAAATTATTGCTGCTGTAGCAGGCGGTGCTCCGACTGATTTTCGAACAGTTAGTGAGAAATCGAATGCTCTATCATACTGGTTGGGGGGGGCTAGAAATGAGGAGCCAGAAGCATATGCGGCGGATTCTCCTAATGCATTTGTAGATAAAGATGATTCGCCAATCTTTTTTTACAATGGCTCCACTGATCTTTTGGTGCATCCGGATAAGCATCCAACGGTTGGATTTCGTGGGCCAGTTGCGCTTTATGAATCGCTAAAGGAAGTTAATGTAGATACTGATTTATACATTGCCAAAGGGGCTGGTCATATCGCAATGGTTTTTAACAAAAAGGCTCAAAATGCTGGTTATGCGTTTCTTGATAAGCATCTAAAATCATCTAATAAACTTCGAGTGTTTTGGCTTGCGGGTCAGTCAAATATGCAAGGGCAAGGTGTAGTCGATTTGGATCATCCCAAGTACTATAATAGCGGAAAAGGTATTCTGAAAAACGTAATGAAGAATCCAGAATCTGCTTTTAGATATGATCATATCTTAGATGAAAAGGGTGATTGGCTTGTAAGAAACGATGTTTTTGTGCGTTATCAAACCAAGGAGGAGTTGAAGACTGGAGGTCTATCAATTGGTTTTACCGGATACGGGGGTAAGCATCACATTGGACCAGAGTTCCAACTTGGACATCTTGTTGGAGCTAGTTTTGATGAGCCTGTGCTTCTCATTAAAACTGCTTGGGGAGGAAAAAGTCTCCATAAAGATTTCCGTCCTCCTAGCGCTGGCGGAGAGACCGGACAATTCTACAAAAAAATGATTGCTGAATACAGGGAGGGTTTGGATAAAATTGGAAATGAATTTCCACATTTGGCTGAGCTTGAACCGGTACTTAGTGGATTTGTATGGTTACAGGGCTGGAATGACATGTTCGATGAAGCCGCAATAAAGGATTATCAGGCCAATCTCATCTGCTTAATCAATGATCTTCGAAAGGAAGTTAAACAGGCAGATCTTCCAATAGTGATTGGGGAGCTGGGCAATGGAGGTCTTAATGTTAATAAAAATATGCTCTCCATTCGTATAGCTCAAAAGGCCGCCGCAGAATCTCTTGGTTCAAACGCTGTGTTTGTATCAACAACACAGTTTGCTCGGGAAGCAGGGGATTCTCCTAATGTAGGCCATGGTCACCATTGGTTTGGTAACGCCGAGAGTTACTTCTTAATTGGGGATACGCTTGGGAAGGCGTTGCTTAGATTAAACAAAAAATAAATTCTTATGTTAAAAATTATTCCAAAAATATTGATTATTTCTTGTGTTGCAATCCTTATGCTTGGTCATGCGGTTGCCGATGAACAGAAAAAATTCTATGATCCAGTCGTGAAAAAGCTTGAGGGATGGACCATTAAAGTTGATCCAAAGTTGCTTAAGGACAAACATGAAAAGTTTAAGTCAGATGTATTTGATTCGCTTGCTAATCATCTTCAACGTATCAAATACATTCTCCCTGAAGGGCGTGTTAAGGAGTTACAGCAACTTCCTATATGGTTGGATTATCATTACGAACCACTAGGTAACATGCAGTATCATCCTGGTGAGACTTGGCTTCGAGCTAATCGGCATGACCCTAGACTTGTGAAGCATGTGCATATTCCTAGGGCTAAGGCTTTACTTAGCCGCAGCCAATGGGCTAAGCATCCATACGTGATTTTACACGAGCTAGCCCATGCTTATCATGATCAAGTTCTAGAAAAAGGATTTCAAAACAAGGAAATTCTTGATGCCTATAACAAGGTTAAAGACGAAGGAATTTATGAGAAGGTTTTACTCTACAGCGGTCGCACTGTGAAACATTATGGGCTTACTACTCAAATGGAGTATTTTGCAGAAAGCACTGAGGCTTATCTTGGGGTTAATGATTTTTATCCTTTTGTTCGAGCGGAACTAAAGGAGCATGATCCTCGTATGTTTAAACTACTTAAGAACATATGGGGCGAAATTAAATAGTGCCCTTATCAGAGTTAAGTAATTAGGGTTTTTTAGAAGAAATATCTTTAGCCCGCTTGGTTGCCTTACGTCTGTCGTTGGCATCAAGGATACGTTTTCGAAATCGGAGATGATTTGGTGTTACTTCAACCAGTTCGTCATTAGCAATATATTCAATCGCTCGCTCGATTGAGAATTTGATCGGCGGTGTGAGGGCAATTGACTTATCTGATCCAGACGCACGCATGTTGTCGAGGTGTTTTGCTTTAGCAGGGTTTACCGGTAAATCATCACGCCGCGGGTTTTCGCCTACCACCTGTCCGGCGTAGACTGAGTCTCCTGGAGATATAAACAGGTTTCCTCTTGCCTGAAGCATGTCGAGCGCATAAGCCATTGCATTGCCGTTTTCCATGCTTACTAGTGTGCCAGTTTGTCGGGTTACTAATTCTCCGCAATAAGGGCGGTATTCTAGGAACATGTGGCTCATAACACCGTTGCCACTTGTTAGGGTTATAAGGTCACTTTCAAATCCTATTAGTCCGCGTGTAGGTATCTCAGCCGAAACGGTTACACCTGCAGAGTGGTGTTCAATATTAGTTATTTTTCCCAGCCTTTTACTGAGGCTCTCCATAATTGTTCCCAGTTGATCCTCAGGTGACTCAATCCAAATTTGTTCGTAAGGTTCACATTGTTTGCCGTCGATTTTTCGATACAACACTGTCGGGCGGGAAACAAGAACTTCATAACCCTCACGCCTCATAGTTTCTAGCAATACTGCAATCTGCATGCTGCCGCGAGCATCGACGAGGAATCTCGTGCTTTCCTCTGTATCATGAATGCTGATGGAGATATTTGATTGTGTCTCGCGTTCAAGTCGGGCACGAATTTCCCGTGAAGTAACTTTTTTCCCGTCTTGACCTGCTAGTGGGCCATCATTGACTGAGAACTCCATCTGTACGGTTGCTGGATCAATTTCAACGAATGGCAAGGCTTCAGCATCCTCAGACATGGCTAAAGTATCTCCAATATCTACTTCCTCAAAGCCCGCTAGACCGGCTATATCACCCGCAGTTGCTGATATGACATCGTTGGTTTGAAGTCCGGCAAATTGTTTGAGTTTGATGATTTTTGCTTTTAGTTGAGATCCATCTTTTCGAAGTACGTTTATTTGGTCGCCTTGCTTTATATCGCCAGACAGAATTCGACCTATCGCCATGCGGCCAACATATTCGTCCCAGTCTATATTACTTACAAGCATCCGGAAAGGGGCATCCTCAATAAGCGGTGGTGGGACACGAGATATTATAGCTTCAAACAAATCGTTCATATTTGTTCTAGCTCCATCGAGTTTATTATCAGCGAATCCTAGCTTCGCACTACCATATAGAAATGGGGCATTAAACTGATCTTCATCAGCACCTAATTCTAGGAATAGTTCTAAAACTTTGTCATGTACCCATGTTGGTCTTGCGGTTTCTCGGTCGATCTTGTTAACCACACAGATTGTCTTTAAACCATGTCCAAGTGCCTTGCGTAAAACCCAGCGTGTTTGTGCTTGAGGCCCACTTACGGCGTCAGTCAATAGTAGCACTCCGTCTACCATTTTCATTACTCGTTCTACTTCAGCCCCGAAATCGGCATGGCCAGGGGTATCAACGATGTTGATTGTATAGTCCTTCCACTTGATAGCGGTATTCTTAGCCTTGATGGTTATCCCTTTTTCTCGTTCCAAGTCCATCGAGTCCATGACCCGTTCGGCTACTACCTGATTATCTCGAAAGGTGCCGCTTTGCTGCAATAACTCATCCACGAGTGTAGTTTTCCCATGGTCGACATGAGCAATTATTGCGATATTTCGAATGTGATCTGCTTTCACAAAATTTATTTTGGGATAAAAGAACAACTATCACCTCAAGCTCGTTACCAGACGTAGCAACGGCAAAAAAGTGAATTGAAGCTTCAGTGGTGTTTGTCCTAGAACTCCTCGCCCTGCAGACGAGTACAGAAACTACCGCAACTGTTCAAGTAAAGCTTTTGATTAAAGAGCCAAAAAAACACGGAATGAGTGCTAGACTCGTTCCGTGTTATAAATGTTAATTTAGTTTTTCCGGACAGGGATAAGCTTATACCTTGAAATCACCACGGTAGCTACGAGTTAACCAAGCTGGGTCGCCTCCAGCAGCAAATGTGTTTTTCTTTGGATTCCACTTAATCTCAGTATGATTATAGTAAGTTTGGTTAAGCAAGTGGCAAGCGATTGCTGTTCGTGCTCCAATGATTTCATGTGTGCATGGTTTCTTTCGAGTGCGCATGGAGTTAAGGAAGTCTGGAATATGACTATTACTTCGGTATAGTTTTACTTTCGCGTCCTTAAGAAACTCAGATTCCAGTTTGTCTAGCTCTTTGGATAGATTGACATTCCGTTCGCTTTGATTGGCCTTTCCAGCGATAAATTTATCTCCAAGCCAAAGTCCAATTCTACCTCGGTGACATTCCACGCGGCCATCTGTGCCGTAGAAGCTTGATCCCATACCCGTGCCGTGCATTAGTGGCACATTGCCGTCGTAAACCAGTTGAGCACCTTTTTTTGCTTTCGGGTTTTCGGCTGGTATCGTGGCTATAGGACCACTGTCATCCATGCCTAGCCCCCAATGGACGATATCAATCATATGAGCTCCCCAGTCACAAACCATGCCGCCTCCGTACTCTTTATAGTTGCGCCAGTTTGGGAAATGCCCGTGTACACCTCTTGGACTTAGAACTGAGCTGTAACCACGCATTGGCCCAGGGCCAACCCACATATTCCAATCAAGGCCTGGTTCCATTTTTTCGACTGGAAGATCACAAGGAATCCCTGGAGGGCCGACGTTAACCGCGGTACTCTTGACTTTGCCGATAACACCATTGCGAACCAGTTCACAAGCTACTCGAAATACTCTTGAGGAACGTTGCATTGATCCTGTTTGTAGAATTGCTTTTTTATTATTCACAACTTTCATTACCTCAATTGACTCGTGAATGTTGTGGGTCAATGGTTTTTCGCAGTAAACATCTTTTCCAGAGTTTACAGCTTCAACAGTTTGTATTGCATGCCAGTGATCGGGTGTAGCAATGCAAACTGCGTCTATATCATTTCGCGCAATGACTTCTCGATAATCGTTGTACCCCTTGCAATTTTCGTTTTGGTAACGTTTGTGAGCTCGTTTCAAAGCAGCGTTACGACGTGAAGTATCGCAGTCTGAAACAGCAACACATTCCACATTTTTGTCAGCCATGAAGCGATTCTGTAAGCCGCCGTTTTGTTTTCCCATTCCGATAAATCCCATAGCTATCTTGTCGTTGGGCTTTATTTTTGCTGACCAAATACCAGATGGAAGGATGAATGGAGCACTGGCAACTGCGGTTGCCTCTAGGAAACGGCGTCTTGAAAAAGGATGGGACTTCATGTGGAAAAACTACCCAATTTCTATTGTTTTAAAAGCCTTATTTGGCTGATAGGCAGACCGACTATTCGGAAGAGAAAATCGATTATATATCTCGAATGGTTTAAGAAAATAAATGGTACGCCCGGGAGGATTCGAACCCCCAACCTCATGGTTCGTAGCCATGCGATCTATCCAGTTGATCTACGGGCGCAACCGAAAGGTGGGGGACACTGCCAAAGCTCTTACTGCCTTGCAAGTGGTTTTTATTTTTCGTTCGGTTTTAAGCTCAAATAGGAAAGGTTTGAATTTTCTATTCGGTTCTATTTTTACCTAAATTTTAGGGGTGAAAGGGGGGCGTTTCTGATTGTCGTTCGCCGCTAAGCACTTCCTCTATGAAAATAGTCAGGCGTTTCGTAATGCAATCAAACCATGCATTTCCTTGATCTGCACTAGCCAGTGTCGGATTTGAATCGATTTGATTTTTCACCGCTTCGAGGCGAACATTCTCTGGGAATTTAGCTAGAGCTATTGAGGTTTCAAATTCTTGAGCATGTCCGGGTAAGTCATTCGGAATTTGCTTTCCGCCTTGAAGTAGCTTGTCTGCATCGGATTGGTGCAGTGTGTCCCAGTAAGATAGGAAATGAAGATTAAGTCCTTCAAATTGACGAAGAAACTGGTCCCATGTGCCATGGATTGGTTCGATGTTTCCTCCATGTCCGTTAATCACGACGATATTCTGAAACCCTGCACGTGCCATGCTATTAATTATGTCTCCTAGTGCGGCAAGGAATGTGCTTGGGCTTAGAGTGATTGTTCCAGGATGACGCATGTGATGCTCGCTTATGCCGCACATTAATCCTTCTGCAATCAATACCCTTGGGGCTAGGCGTTTTGCAACGGTCCGAGTTATATGTTTCAGACTCCGCCAATCGTGTTCCATTGCCAAATGCTCCAAATGTTGTTCGATTGCAGCAACGGGAATGAGGCAGACGCCAAGCTCGCCGTTTTGCATCCGCTCTCGAAATTCCTTTCGCGTGAGTTTACCTAGGATGATTTCTTTTTCGACATTGCTCATGGCTTTACTTCGCTGCGTAGCTGTTTGGCAATAGAATAAGTACTTATTGCTGCCCAAACCCAAGTAAAGGCAAGCATTCCTACTCCGACTATTCCGTAAATGATCAGTGGTTTATTTTGTTCTATAAATAATTTTGAGTCGATTGGTTTTGAGGATTCTATTCCGATAGACGCAAAATTGAACAGGACGAAAAGAAGGCATATTGTGAGTATTGCCCCAACTAGTGACATTGCAGTTTGAATGAAGCCAGATAATTTTCGCCCTGCTAGAAGAGTTCCTAATCCGGGCCAAGCCAAGAGATTAATACCTGTGATACTCCAAATGTTGACTGGGTTTTTTTCACTCACGAGTTGTCGGAGAATAGATTAATCAGCGATTATGGGCGAGTGATTTTCAGTTTTTCGACGGCTTGCAATTAAGGATCTATCGTCTAGCATTCTCTCTCTGGAGCACTAATTTAGATCATGAAACAATTATCAAAGCTGTTGGTTGTAATCTTTGCCGCTGCAACATTGAGCGCTTCGGCTGCACCGAAATTGTGGTTAGATTACAAGGGTAATAAAGGCCCAGGAAAAGGTAAAAGTGTAGTACTCATATCTGGAGATGAAGAGTACCGTTCTGAAGAGGCTATGCCTATGCTTGCCGGTATTTTATCTAGGCATCATGGATTTAATTGTCGTGTTGTATTTGCGATTGATCCGAAGAGTGGACTTGTAGATCCTAATAATCGTACAAATATCCCAGGTCTTGAGGCTCTAGAGGAAGCCGATCTAATGGTTATTGGCACTCGTTTTCGTGATTTGCCCGATAATCAGATGGTTTATATTGATTCTTACCTAAAGACTGGTAAGCCAGTGATTGGGATGCGTACCGCCACTCATGCCTTCAATATTGGGGGAGGAAAGACTTATTCTCATTATAGTAATGGTTACAATGGGCCAAAAAAAGAATGGCAGGGAGGTTTCGGAAAGCTGGTTCTTGGAGATTTCTGGTTAAATCATCACGGTGGCCACAAGTCTGAAAGTACTGTAGGAATGATTGCGCCTGGGGCTGAAAAACATCCTACTACTCGTGGCATTAAAAACGGTGATGTGTGGGGGCCGAGCGACGTTTATGGAGTGCGCTTGCCATTGGCAGAAGGTTCGCAGCATATTATTCTTGGGCAAGTTACAAAGCGTAAAGGACCGCGTACTGATGATCCGTTTTTCGGCATGAAGCCAACGGATGACGAGGCTGTATCTGGCAGGAAAAACGCCCCTATGATGCCTGTGACTTGGACTAAAAATTATAAGGTTCCAGGTGGTAAAAAGGGTCGTGTTTTCACAACCACAATGGGATCATCCACAGATCTTGTAGCTGAGGGTAGTCGTCGAATGATGGTAAACGGGGTTTACTGGTTGCTCGATCTTGATATTCCCAAGGGTGGTACTAAGGTGAATTTAACAGGTGCATTTGAGCCGCTTCAGTATAGCTTTCGATCTAAGGATTATTGGCCCAAGCAAAGTAAACGTCCTGCTGCTTTTCGGCTTAAGAGACAAAAAAAGAAATAGTCCTTGATGATGTTGCGATTTTTCAGACGGAGGTTTAGTCACCTCTGTCTTTTTTTATCTTCAGTGGGAGTGGCGCTGCTTTTGGGCTGTAAACCGCCCAAGGTGTCTCCGATCATATTTCGTGTAATGACTTTTAATATCCATCATGGTGAAGGGCTGGATGGTAAAGTCGATCTTGACCGCATTGCAAAAGTGATTTTAGAAGCTAATGCTGATGCAGTTGCACTGCAGGAGGTTGACCGAAATACTCGGCGAACAGGTGGTGTTGATATGGTAGAAGAATTAGGAAAACGTACTGATATGCATTTTGCCTTTGGGGCTAATCTAGATTTTCAAGGAGGGGAATATGGTACGGCAATACTTAGTAAGCATCCGATTCAGTCTTTCGAAAATCATGTGCTTAAACAGGCGCGCGATGGTGAACCTCGTGGTGTTCTTCAGGCTGTTTTGGATGTTGGTCAAGGTCGGGTATTATTCGTTGGCACTCATCTTGATCACACTAAAGATCAGGCAGAGCGCCTTTTTAGCCAATCGCAGTTTGATGATTTGTTTGCTGAGCATAAAGATCTGCCAGTAGTTTTTTGTGGCGACTTTAATGATACTCCAGATAGTGAGCTCTATAAGCGAATGAGTGAGAAATGGATTGATGCTTGGAGTCTTGTTGGGAAAGGAGATGGTTTTACTATGACAAGCGCCAGTCCAACACGACGTATTGATTATGTTTGGGTTTCAGATAAGAAAAACTTTAAGTTGCGCTGGGTTGATGTGCCGCAGACCAAAGCTTCTGATCATCTGCCTCTCGTTGCCGAGATGGAGCTTAAACCTGTTCCCCATCCGATGGGCAATGAACAACTCGCTCTTTTAATTATCGTACTTACTTTTTTAAGCGCTATTCCAATTGGCCTTGGAATAACTATTTTTAAGGCCAATCGTCTTAATTCATCGATTAAAGAAAGCTAAGTATAATCTTAATAGAGAAATTCTGTAGCTCCGTTCTTGATAAGTAGCTCAGATACTTCATTTTCGAAATTGTTATCGGCAAGATTCAAAGGAGTTAAATTATTTTTGGTTTTTGCATTTAAATTTGCCCCTTTTTCAATGAGTAATTTGACAATTTTCATTTGTCCTTTTTCGGCAGCCCAATGCAAAGCTGTATATCCGTTTTCGGGATCCCTAGTGTTTATATCAATGTCATTTTTTAAGTATGCTTTTACTGTTTCATAATCACCCTTCTTGGTGGAGGTCATGAATTCAGTTTTACGGGTTTTTTTGTTTAGTTTTCTGAGTTTGTCTAGAAAATCTGATTCTAAATCTGAAGATTTAGTATGCCAAATTTCTTCTTTCCATGTTCCGCTTACTATAGAGCGAGTCTTGTGGCTAAGGTAAAATATGTCGTTTGTTTCACCTAGGTAAATTGATTGTTTCATCGTTTGATTAATTCCAAGTTCATATTCTGTTTTGAAATCTGAACCAGAAACATATTTTGGTGAATTATTGCAACCGATCACAACAACTAATAGAGATAGAAGAGGAGTTGTGATTGTGGTGGGAAGTTTCTTCATAAGATTAATTGTTTAAGAAAACTAACTTGCAATTGATAACTGTCCAACACTATTTAGATTTTTTTATTAGATAGTAATTTATTATTTTGACGATAGAAGAAGGTGTGCAAGAACAGGTGGTGATAGACTTTTAACGTTTACTTCAGTCTGGACGTTTTCGAGGTGATTGTTTTGTGGTTCGCCTATTAGATCTTTGACGTATTGAAGGTGTATATCCCTCACGGTTTTCAGACCATTGAGCAGTGATAGACTCGTGACGTTTAATTAGGAATTCCCTTAAAAGTGGCTTTCGAACTGGTCGAAAGCTGCCCTGCATTTTGTTAATGTTTGAGGCCTTAGGTGTTTGAAAATTATTCACAAATTCATAATAATTACTATACTCATCATGTTTTACTGATGTTTCAACCGATTTTCGTAATTCTGTCATATCTTTGATAATAGCTTTTTTGGAAAAATGTGTAGTTGCTAAATTTTTTATTTCATTGTCGTACAGGTTTCGAAAGGACTTTAATTTTATTAGGCGTTCAAGTAGTCGCTGTTCTCTTGGGAATGGATGTTTTATGCTAAGGTTAAATTGTTGTTCAGGGCTTCCAGCTGATCGATGGCTGGCAAATGTGCTGTTAACATCCCATGGTAAGAATATGAATTTACTGTCGGCTTTTGGTAAATAAATATAGTAGTTATGGCCACGTAACAAAAAACTGTCGAGATGGGATAAGATTGTGTGAGCAGCAGTAAATTTGGCTAATTGTCTAAAATCTATATAACTACTGATTTTTTTTTCAAAAATCTCATCCTCTTTTTCATTGATCAATCGAGTGAACTCGATAAACCGTTTTTTTAAGCTCGGCTTAGCATTAGATTTTGGTGTGTATATTCGTTTGTATTCTTCAAAATTTTCACCAAGGTATGGCATTGAAAGGCTTTGCTCTGGTTTGAGCAGCAAGCCTTTATCCGTTCCAAATCTTTCTCTGAGAAGTGGTGCGTTTACTTGTTCAACTACTACATACAGTCCTAGTAGTTTTTTATCGGATTGATCTGGTATTGTTAGTGTGACACGGGCAAACGTTGCTCTAGGGCTGGGCAGCTCAATCTTGCTCCAAAGTCGATAAGCTAGCGCTTCTCGAATTTGTGATGGATCGAGAATATTATTGTTAAGATTTAATTTAGTTAGGCCGAGAAATTTTTGATCTTTTATAAAACGGTTGAAGTCTATCTTAAATGATTTTTTCGGTATGTCGCGTGCGCTTGAAAAGCTTGAGTTACCTTTGTATCGTAGTCCGATATCTGCAAAATTTTGGCCGGCAATATTGATATTTGCGCGAACATAATTAAAATTCATTCCGTAGCCTTGTTTGGCTTTTGGTTGAAGCATTTTGTGCTGCTTCAGCGGCACTGTGATCTCAATGTCCCACACTTTAGTATCCTTAAAAAAAATACGTGATGTTTTTGGCGGCGAAGATTCAATGGCATTGCCGGGAACATTGTTCCAAAGAAAAATAAGTCCTACAAAAAATTTGAAATATATTTTCAAAATAAAAGTTGCCTGATGATATCTGATCAACTAATCAATTCAATTATATAACTCACTACTAATAATTTTACTATCGACCCAATAGAATAATTCAAAATAAGCAAATATTTGGAGTTAAAATGAAATTCTGCAATTAATAATAATGCACAAAGTGTGACAGTGTATTTA
>Ga0115011_10002066_pt1 | contig 14069 bp, 10 predicted proteins | sample TroAtlMetagenome_2_FD_88705 | JGI IMG/M metagenome (GOLD analysis project Ga0115011, IMG submission 88705) | Marine eukaryotic phytoplankton communities from Atlantic Ocean - Tropical Atlantic ANT8 Metagenome | ecosystem: Environmental > Aquatic > Marine > Oceanic | place: Tropical Atlantic...
ATTGGCCATGATTATCGAGATAATTCATTTCAATTTAGGATTCCCCAAGCATGCTCTGCATTGCCACGTATCCATTTGAAATCTGAGATATTCCTGTCACCAGCCTCATCAGATAGGAGGATATGCTCTACTTCGAGAGGGTACTCGTTGTACGTGAGGTGGCTTGTGAGCCCTGCTCTTGTGGGTTGATCGAAAGTCCAATGCGCCCTTGAAGTGGCCCTTACTTGGAGTTCTACGTTTACCCTGTCGTTGTGGAGTCTTATCCTGAATCTTGGGAGTACTGAACCATCTGAATCTCTCAGTGCGTTTGGCTCATCAGGGCGAATGAGTTCAATCGATCCTTTTTCGAGTTTCTCGGTGGTTCCCCTGGATCGATCGTGCATCAGACCCCTGGCATTACTTGGCCACCTGATTGAATCCCTTTTGGGCCAAGGTACCGAATCTTTCTTCGACATCGACCCTGAGATGTGCGGCAAGAACCAGTCCAGATACGTCCCATCATCAAAATGAAGAAATCCCCAGAACCATGGTACGCTAGGAGCTTGGACGGTTACCTTCTGAAAGTATGCTGAACCTTCTACAGCCTCTCCATCTATCGATACGTTGGCTTTCATAGCGTGTATTCTGAGGATATCATACCCCATCCCCATTGCGTAGACGTTGTTCGCATATGTTGCGCTGCTTGGACGTTCCCACCAAGGGGACAATTCTGCCTCGAAGGATTTTGGAAGATCGGGATTAGACTCGTAATCTGATTTGAATGAAAGCCACATCTTGCTTAGGTCTGGCAGCATTCCAAAGGATAGGTCATCGCTTGTGAGGGGGACTACTGCGCCGCCGCCCATGCCCATCCCGCCCCCTGGCCAGTCGGGGTGTGTGTCTGTTAATGCTGCAATTCGACATTCGGTCATACGAGCTGGCTCGTGCATCACATCCCCGTCATACCACCACGCACATACCATTCCAGGCAGAACGTGGCCATCATGCTCATCTATTGCCATCCTGGCGCCGGGCTTCCACCAGTGATTGTTCACCCTTATGGAAGGAGTCTCCTTGGTTGACCATAGAACCATGAGTTGACGTGATCTCTCCGGGTGTTTCGGATCCGGCAGGACCAGGATGAACCACCACCACCACCATGAGAGCCTCTTGATGGGCGGCAGTATGTCGAATCGCCACATGGTGGAAAGATCCCCTCCAAATCTTTTCATCTGGTCATTCAATCAATCTCCCTCCTATTGAATATTGATTGGCCGATGAGTATCGGGAACGTTATGAAGACGAGAAGTACGACTATACTGAGTCCCATCGCTAGAGCCGATGAGCCCGTTCCGAAGGTGTGTACGGGAGGGTTCCAGAAGAATGCCAAACCACTATCAAGATTGAATGCTGTGGCCATCTGAGCGAGCATGATGGTATCCGGCCAAGCGAGAATTACAATCGCATCTATCATTTGGAGTGACCAGTGGGATACTGAGATTATTGGGACCAGGTCTGCCCCGAACAACGTCATGACCGCCATTGCGAACTCGTATACGCCATATACCAGTGCGAAATAGACGCCGTATTTTGGAGACACGAGGCCCATCGCATTGAAAATTGAGCCGTAAGCAGCAAGAGAAAGCACCGTTACTATGCCTATGCCGAACCAGACATTGATGTCCCCCAACCTATTGCCGTCCGGCCCAATGGTAACGGTGATGATGGCCATGATCAGAGACATTGCAAGCACGAAACCACCTGTGAATATGAGGTACCCTGTGAGCCTGTAGACAATGAATTCCCCGCGATGAATTGGTTTTGAGAGCAAGTAGTGCAGAGTTCCATTCTCGCTCTCATCTCGGATGAGCCCCAACGCCAAGAACAGAGGCAGGAAGATGCCGATGATCATAGCGAATGCGATTTTCCCTGTAGCGACTATGAATGATCTGTGGGAAGATTCCCCTAGAAGTTCTGAGTCAACCGGATCTTCGTCAACCATTTCATCCTTGTTTATTTGTAAGACGGAGCCATCTGGGCCTCTTATCCACTGTACATCACAGGCTATGCCATTTCTATTTTCATCGTTATTCTGATTTCCCGTGGGGAGGTAGTAATCCTCTTGCGTGCAGTCTCCGTCATCATCGAATCCCTGGCTTTGAGAGGGGTTTTCAGAGTCCCAGTCCAATCCGTCTTCATCGATATATGCGCTTGGCGGGTCTGGAGCGACGTAGTAGCTCTCAGTTGTTCTACCGTACTCTGCATTCCAGCCCTCAGCAACTGCCAAAGTTCCATTTCCGTCAAATCTCAAGAATTGGACATACAGGGAGTTGTCGGCAAGAATACACGCAAAGGGGCTGTACCCGTAGGGGGTATTCGCTAGATCTTCCCCGATTATTTCAGGGCATTCGTCTCCAGATCCGTCGTATTTGGAAGCGATATTCTCCCAATTTCCTATGAATTTAGACGGTCCGAACACATCCCACGTATAGTTTCCAGAGTGTGTTCGAACGCCCCAATAATTGATTTGATCTTCAGGGATGAAAATAGCAGCTCCGGGGTATTCTCTATCGTCATAATCGCTGGATCCGTACTTCATCTCCTGGCCGAGTGGATAGCCGTCACCGTCGAAATCGACAGAATCCCCGTCATTATCGATAGATTCGAAGCCTTGCCTCACCGAATCGATATAGAATGCTGAGAGAAGTGTAAGCAGCAAGACGGATACTCCCATCACAGTCCATGTAGAGGTCTTATTCTTGAGTTGCCTAACTGTGAGTTCGATTATCGCTCCGGCTTTTCTGTCGAGTGCTGTCCACACAGTCGTAGCTAGACGTCTTCCTTGGGAGTCTATCTGATCCTTCCTGCTCATCTTGAATCACCTACAAGGTAACCAAGAAGAGATTCCAAATTATCATCCGGATTCTCAATAGAGTGTATTGGGACTCCTGACTCAAGGATGAGCGCTGGCAAAATAGAATGCGCCTCCGAGAGATCTTTGGTCATTATCTCGAGCCGCTCATTGTCCAGGAATCTAACGCCGTAAACAGGTTGTTTGTCGATGAAGCTTGATGCGAGAGCCCTTGCATCTTCACAATGTATCAGTATTCGGTGCGGGTGCTTGTCGAGCATTGCTCTAATTGCATGTAGATTCCCGAGGGCAACAAGCCTGCCAGCATGAAGGATGACAATCTGCTCGGTTATTCTCTCGATTTCTTCCAATATATGGCTCGAAAGCAATACAGTCTTTCCTCGTGAACCCATTTCTCTGATTACGTTCATTATGCTAGTTCGCGCCAAGGGATCGCAGCCATGCAGAGGTTCGTCTAAAATGAGCAAGTCAGGATCGTGGACGAGTGCTGCTGCGATTTTGACTCGTTGGCGCATGCCCTTGCTGTACTTGCCTATCTCCTTGTTCAGAACGTCTCCTAGATCAACGAAGGAGAGAGCCTGTTCAGCTCGAAATTCGGCTTCTGACCTAGTCATGCCGTGGAGTCTGGCGAGAGTGGATACGAAGTCAATCGAAGTCATCCAGTCATACATCCTCTCTGATTCGCTAACATATCCGATTCTCCGATATGGTGCGGTGGAGTCCCAAGGATTTGTCCCAAAGAGCCGTACGGATCCTTTGCTCGGTCGGATTCTGCCCATCAGGAGTTTGAAGAGTGTTGATTTTCCTGCACCGTTCATACCTAGAATGCCCGTTACACCCCCATCGATTGCAATCGATACGTCATTTATGCCTATGACCTGCCCATACCACTTTGACACGTGGTCTAGCGTCACAGCAGGCGGATTCGTCATTCCCTAGTCACCTCCAATGACGCCACACGGCTTGCGAATATCGCCAATGAAGCCGCATTCATCGCTACCAATGATATGACCGATAATGCGAGGGGATGGTCGTAGTTGGATGGAAGGCCAACGAGCCACTGTCCAACATGTGCTAGGCAGTCGTATGGACTAACCATGTACACGTATGTGGTATTGAATTGTATTTCTATCAGCCATGCAATAAGTTTGGAACCTAGGATGTATCCAAGGAATGAAATTGACGCTGTGAATCGGCTCGTACTTATGCTTGAAAGTGCGATTCCTATCGAGGTGTAAGTGAATACCAGGAAAATTCCGGCAAATAATCCTCCGATGAATATTGGTATCGTATCGGCTATGAACGACCAGCCCTCTCCTTTGAAGACGACAGCTGCGGAATAGTACATCATATACGTTAGAAGAATCACTATGGCGAGGACGGATGCAGCACTTAGCCATTTCATGGCTGCGTAATCAAGCCGAGAAACTGGTCTTGAGAAATATATCGCGCTGGTCCCATTTCTTCTATCATCGGATATCAAGCCGCCGACTACAAGAGCTGTCAACAATGGCCACATGCAAAGATTACGCGGGAAATAGCCGAGCACATTGCCCCACAAATTGTACCTGTTCACCCCCCACATCCTATTCAGAAACCCTGTTGCATCATCGCTCACCATGGTGGAAAGTAGCAACATGAGTATTGGCGTCATCGAGCCCAATATGACAACGAGCAAAAGTAGCCTTACGAATGGGTGGTAGCGTCGATGGCCGGAACCTGATACTATCCCGTATACATGATGCCTATAGATAGCATAGTTTCTGACCCATCGTGGACCGAGAGGACCATTCCATGGTCGGTATATTTGTTCGAATATCTTGCCTTGCATGGGCCTTGCCACCGTTGCAGATGAGTCGTCATCGCCATCGCCTGAACCGTAGGCTGCCTCTATCCTGGCTTCGCCGAGACTTGCGGCGCCATCAGATTCGATCATTCTTCACGGCCCCCGATAATAGCAGAGGCCCCCTTGGCCTCTTTTCCTAGACGTTGCATGATTAGGAGGAAGATATCCTCCAAGTCTGGTTCGTACTCCTTCAACACCCTGACTTGGGCGTTTGTCTCGGAGGCTCCAAGAAGAATGGCCGGAATTGTCTCGTCACCATTCATTTCGACCCTCATTATACGTCCCATTCTTCGAACACGATGACCTCTTGTCAGTAGCCATTCCTCAAGTTTCGTAGCCTTGCCCCAAACAGATATTTCGATTTCTCTGGTAATTTGGCGTGCAAGCTCATCTATGCGGCCTTCGAGGACGATCTTTCCTCCTGAAAGCATCACTACCCGTTCACACACGCCTTGGATATCCTCCATGACGTGGCTAGTCATGATGACGGTCCCTCCTCCGTCAGAGATGGTTCTTCTCAGGGTGTCAAGCATGAATTGCCTCGCGGATGTATCCAGCCCATTGGTGGGTTCATCGCAGAAGAGTATCTCGGGGTCATGAACAATTGCACACGCTAGTTTAGTGGCCTGTCTCATGCCTGTCGAGAAGCTGTCAATAGTGCGATATCGCTGATCTTCCAAACCCACATACTGCAGAACTTCATGTGCTCTCTGTGTTGCTTGGTCCGGACGCATTCCAAGGAGTTCCCCGGCGTATCTGACATGATCGACGGCAGTTAGGCCCGGATCTAAAGAATCATATTCTGCCATGTAGCCTATTCTAGATCGTATCTGTGGGCCCATGGTCACAATGTCCTTTCCAAGAACTGTGCCGCCCCCCTCGGTGATTCTTATCAAACCCAATATGCATTTGAACAGAGTCGATTTTCCGGAGCCATTTGGCCCCAATATCCCTATCCCGCCAGAGCCGATGTCCAAATCAACGCCGTCGAGGGCGGTATGTGGGCCATACATCTTCCTGAGCCCGCGTATCCGGATAACTGGGTCACTCACACCTTATCCTCCGCTGCGTGTTTGTCTATTGTTCGAGCAACCTATCAATCAATCCCCGTGAAGATCGTCTCATTCAAGGTAATGCACCATCTCTGACTCGTACTGCGACACCTTTCCTTAGTACTGACATTTCGTGCATAGTTGAATTGGAGTTTCCATGTGCTACTAGAGCCCCATTTTCATCTACAATCAAACATGGCTGCCCAACAGTAACCCATTCGTCTGCTCCGATTACAAATCCATGCATAACATTCCTGCCGGCCCCTACGAATGGTATGGCATCTGAATGGATTGTGACTCTGGCGATGCCGGGATGGGCCTGAAGACGGTTTTCATTGCTGATTGGAAATCCAAGAGGGGGTTGGCCCCCCATTAGCGAGTGGAGCGCCTTGGCGCCTTCCAGTGCAAGGGATAAGCCCCCATCATTCAATCGAGGTGAGAACAGGTGACGGTCGTCCGACAATACATTCACTGGTCTCCCGGTCTTCGAATGTCTGACAGACATGCCATCTGTTATTCGACATCCATCAGAAGGTTTCACTCCACAAAGGACTGCGAGTCTATCTACCGTGGAACACCTATCCAACCACGATCTAATCTCGTTCTTCATTATGGCTTCAGAATCAGATGCTGTTCTGTATTCAAGAGGGGTTTCATCCAATCCGAGACGATCTAATCGGATGTATGATTCTGTAGAATTAGGATCAATCAAAACAGAATCGTCACTGCCTTCTATCCGACACCATGGCGATAAATCCTCCAATGAGTAGGGAATTATTCCAAGTGGCGTGTTCACAAACAATGCAGTCTTGGGTTCATCTTGAAGAATCTCGGCTACTGCACTTCCGTATGCAGTTCTCCACGGAGGTTGGCTTCCGTGCAGGATTACAACATTCGATGGTGGTCCTGTCGATCCGTCCCACCACGATCCCGGTAGCCTCCATCTCTTTTCCAATAACGTGCCTGCGTGAATGATGTGCGGTCTTGCAGAGAAGTCTTCGCCAAATGGTTCAGAGGAAGGCCGAACTGGATCGGTTGAAGAAATAAGTGAGGCCAGCCGGCGTCCTACCGGTAATTTTGAGTCTTCTTTGATGGTTTGCAGTATCTCCTTAAACGCCTTTCTAAGATAGGGGGATGCGTGACTTCTACGTTCAGCGAGATTCCATATTGATCCATTCCTTATGGCTTCCCTGCATCGGGATAATTCCCTCTGTGTGACCTCAAGATTATGTCTCGCAAGAAGTGCTGTCCTGGACTTCTTATCCATCTCCCTGACCTCCATCGGAGTATAATCTTCGAGATATCTTGATGAAACAGGCCACTCCACGGCAGATTCGATTCTATGGGTTCCATCCTCGGAGAGTATCCTTCCATCTTTGGCAAAGAGGGCGTAAGCTGCTGAATCGAAAAGATCTGCACCGAGTGCTATGCAAAGTGGGAACAACATGGGGTGTCCGCAGCCAAAGATATGGACTGGGCGATCCGAAGGTAGTGCTGACATGGAAGAAAGAATCACAGAAAATAAGTCGGAATACCTCTGTGTTTCCATAAGTGGGACGATTCCCCCTATTGGATGGACTGAGAACCGCTTTCCTCCTGCCTCTGAGGTAGCCATTCTGGATGATGATTCCACTCTCAAATCTTGACGTGTTCCTCCTTGAATAGGCCCGTTTAGAAGTAATTTTTCTCCTGCGGCTTCAAGTGACGCATTGGCGCGCTTTGCAGTTATGTCGACAGCATCCTCTATCTCTTCCCTAGTCATGTCAGGGCGCCCGAAGACGTCCAGCATGGTCCCAATGTCCACTCCGATATCTCGCTGAAATTCAACAATCTCCTCGATTCCAACCTCGACATCCCCGTAGACATATGACTGGAAGGTGCCTGAATCAGTCATTATCACTCCCGGGAAATTCAGGAGTTCGTGTACCCCATGTTCCAGCGCCTGTTCACGAAGTTTTTCGTGCTTCCATATCACATACGAGTTCGTTATAAGTGCCCTGAATCCGAATTTATCCCACATTTCTCTTGGTTCAACGGTAAGTATGTTCGGATTTACAACTGGCAAAAGAGCGGGTGTGGTCAATATCCCGTGATTGGTATGGATTTTCCCTATCCTAGCAGCCCCATCTCTATCCACAATCTCGAACTTTCCAAAATCCTGCGGCCTGCAAGGGGGGCTTTCCTTGATCATGCTGATTCCGCCTTAACACGAGATGGTGAGCGGTCCAAGATAGTGACTGTGACAACGCCCTCCTTGAGAGTCATTTTCACGAGGTCTCCTGAATTTATCTCAATGGTTGGATCGGCATCAAAGCCATGGCCATAGGGTATTGCCTGTATAGAAGCGGCAGGGAGAGTAAGTGGGCAAACGTCCCTGTTCAAGATTGCTGCAGGCGCCTTTCCCTCGTAAGAGAGGCCCATCAGCACATATGGAGCTACAGTGGATCCTGAGCCTCGCGGGTAGACGAGTATCTTTCCACCTATGGCCTGTCCGTTAAGAGGGTGCCCGGGTTCAGTTACAATGCCTGTTTCTGGGTCCACATATCCGAGATACGTGATTGGTATGTCGGTGACAAGCGCCCTAGCAGTCACCTCGAATGAATGCTGACTTGGTAGGCCAGATCCCCTCATGGAAGTGTCTCCGCCCTTCCACGTTTTAGCGGATATCATTTCTTTTGCATGAGATTTTTCAAGCGAGGGAGGAGGGCCGGCGGATAAATCTGGATCGAATGCATGTGCTACGCACTCGTCTATTCGTGCAACGCTCGTAGGCATTGAATTCAAACCGCTAGTGAGGTAATGTTCGGCCTTCATTGAATTGGTGAGCAGGTAGTTGTACCGACTCCTGTTGTACGGAGTCACTTCAGGGCAAGTATCCCTTAGAAGCAGCACGCCCCCTTCTTCGAGAATATCTGATGTGCCATCTTCGAGAAGTTGGTCATGCACCGTGCCTGATGTGAATAGCCATAGACGATGGTCAGGTATCTTTTCACCCAACTCCATTCTTGCTCGCACTTCTGCTGCTACTGCACGTGCTTCTCCAATACTTGCCTGTGGGCATCCAATCACCACCAGATCTACTCGGCCGACCGGGGCAAGACGCCCATAACATGCGTCGAGATCTTCTTGCGTGAAAGAGACTGACCCCTGATATTCAGAATCTGGAGCGTCCCGTGTTAGGCCATCTGCCCACAGCATCGGACAACCGAAATTTGCTGCTGCTGCAGTGAGTGCCTTCTTCATCTCAAATGTAGCGCTCGCGGGCAGGCCCTGTATCCTGGGCATTGGTCCGAATGGAAGTGACCATTCTGGCTCGATTTGACGGCCTATCCAATCTCCAAGGACTGAGAAGTCTGTTGGGTCAGCGAGATTGCATTCAACTTTCACCAGAATATTCGGCTTTCGATTGGACTGAAGATGGAGTCCCCAAAGTGGAGCCCATCCGGTTAACGCAGTGGAAAGTGCTGAAAGACCGGATTCCCTGTTCGTGGCTAAATCTGTGTACGTATTGGCAAAGCACACAGCGTTCGATTCTGCCCAGCTACCTATCCCGCTACTTGATTCTGAATCATGATCGTAAGGCGTACATGACAGAGTTGTTTGGATGCCCATCTCCCAATAAGAGGTCACTATCTCAGCCTGTAAGATCATGAAATCGGGATAGTCAATTCCCATCTGATCGATCTTAGAAGAATCACATCCAGCCGAATTCAAAGTAGTGGGTATAGCGACCTTGGCATCGCCATCTGAAGCCAAGTCTGCAAGAAACCGTCTAAGACCTACTCCTCCAGTAATCACAGAGACGCCAGAAACATGCGCATTGGAAGCCTTGGTGAATTGATTTGCTCCAGCGGCAAGGGCAAGATCTGTCACTAACCGTGCTGCCTTTTGACGTGTCGGGCCGTGCTCTCCGGCAAGCATGGCAGCGAGCTCGCCGGGTACCTCCATGCACTCCAATGAGGCAGGGAGGAGATGAACATAGGGTTGCGACGGGGCGGTACGAGGCTTCATTTGGCTGTAGTGTGTCGTGCAACCATGTTAGAAGCAGGCCAGAAGGCGCCCTCGTTCAAAGCTCGTATACAAGATGGTACGGAGGTGTCTCTCGAAAGCATCCTTTCTGATGGGGATGGTTTAGTGCTCTTTTTCTATCCTAAAGACAGTACCCCAGGCTGTACCAAGGAAGCTTGTGACTTCAGAGACGCGTATGAGGTATTTCGCTCTGAAGGATACAGGGTGATGGGGGTCTCGAAGGATTCCGCGAAATCACATGTACGATTCTCAGAGAACAACCAATTACAATTTGATCTGATTGTGGATGAAGATTTGAAAGTCCAAGAGGCATACGGAGTTTGGAAAGAGAAAACAAACTATGGAAAGACGTACATGGGAACTGTTCGTTCCACATTTGTAATTGACTCCAAGGGCATTATTTCAATCGCGAAATACAATGTAAGGGCTACGGGCCATGTTGAAAGAATTGCAACTGAGATGGGGATAGTTGTAGAAGAGTGATTTCAGGGGGCCTTGATCTTTGAAAATTGAGGATAAGCGAGAATTCATTTCCTCCTTTTTGGGCAGATGTGTCAAATATGCTGATTTGTCCTTGGAAAGGAAGGTCGAAAGAGGAGGTAATGATATTGAAATTAGCAGGTGGAAAGCCTATCGAGATTTCACTGCATACTCTGCTTCAGAGGTCATATCAGGTGCTCTTGATGAATGGTTAGACGGGAGTTCGGATAGCGCCCTCCCAAGCGCTCCGGAACCACTTGGATCGGAGATACTGTCAACAGACATTAGAAAATTGAGCCATGTCGAACGTAGAGGGCTCATTGCAAGAGTAATCGGCCCGCGTCCGGTATTCTTAGTAGGAACTCGTGATTCAAGCGGCGTCCGCAATCTGGCGCCCATGTCCTCAGTGAGTATTCTTTCAAATACGCCCCCATTGATTGCAATGAGTCTGTCTTCGGACAAAGGAGGTCGTATTCGAGATACGTTCCACAACATAGAGAATGGAGGAGTGGGGTCGAAAGTATCCATTCACGCACTTCTCGGAGATAGACGCAGTGCAATGGATGTGGAAATATCTGCTCAGCCCCATCCCAGCGATGTGAGTGAATGGGATCTTGTCTCTGGAAGATTGGTTGAATGTGAATCTGGAGATCTTCTTTCCACCGCGATTGCTACTGTACATGCTGAAGTCGTAGAAATTAGAAATCTTCCAAGAGATTGTAAAGCCAGTCTGATAATAATGGAAATCGACTCAGTCACACTTGCATCAGAAGACGGTGAAGAACGTCGTCCACGTCTTATTCAGATTTCAGATGGGGCCTTATCGAATGATATCGGGCCATCTGGATGGGCATATGCCTTAGATTGGTAGAGACTCTTTTTCTGAATCGGAATCCTGCCAGATAGCTGTTCCGAGCACATGGCGCTTCTGATCAACTCGCACGCCTCTACCAGGCACAACAAGGAGGCATCCCTCTGAATCTATTCTGAATGCAGGCCTTCCAATTCTTGATGCTGAGTCCCCTATTCTCTTTCTCAATGCCCCGCGTTGTGTTTCCACGTGCCTCAAGTCTGAGAGGTCGACTATCACTGTCTCACCAGATCTGAGGGCATCATCGAGAATAGTCGCATCTATCCCCAATCTATCGTTTGGTTTGAGGTATCTAACGACTCTAGAAGGCCTTGGATTTATTCTGCTGGTCCGCTCTGACCATACTGCTCTGTCCAACTGATGGAATGGATGGTCGTCGCCCACTCCACGTACATCACCGCCATTTCTGTTCCAATCTTCGGAGTCGGGCGCGACGGGGAGGCCGAGGGCTCTTTGTAGCCACTTCACGGCCCTCAGGAAGAGTCGTCTTCCATCAGTGCTTCCCTCAAAGATGATGAAATGTCGCTAATATCGTCATCAGATCGCGAAGTCGGAGCAGCGGTTTTGGAGCCGTAGAGTTTCTCTGCAAGATCCTCCATAGATTCGCGTATTGGATCTTCATTGACTATCTCTTTTTCAATGGGGATTGGTTTACTCGGCTTAATCGGTCTTCTGGTTTCTCTACTGGCGTCACGCTTTTTCAAGGCTGGATCATTTGGCCCCTTTCCACGCCCCCGGAGAATCATAGTCACAGCGAAAGCTACCACGACAAGTACGCCTGCTGAGACTGCAATCATACCGAATGGCTGCGGAGCTGGATTAACGGATATCTCGACATCCCAGTAGGATGATTCAGTCCCGTCGCTTACGATGAGTCGGACCACCCTGGTTCCTTCCTTGTTAAACGTGGTTTGAGTGGAATATCCTATGAGATCTCTATCATTTCCAGAATCTCCATCTCCATCCGAATCAGACATGATATCCAAGTCCCAGGCGTAATCCAGATTGGGTAAATCGTATGGCGTATCTGATGATCCTTGGGCTGAAAGAATGACCGTATCGCCTTCCATGGGCGATTCTTCAGAGATTGCTCCGAGAGCAATTGGGGCCTTGTTCCTTACAGTTATAGGAATCTCGACTGAAGCAGTTGCGCCGTCGTCATCAGATATGTGTAAAATTATCGATGTAGGAGCAGCATTAGAATCTCCCCACGTATAATCAAAATTAGAACCCGTGTAGTCGCAGTCGTCGTCTACTGAACCTGATGCTGATGTATCCATAGTCAAATCGAGATCCCAGCATATCTCAATATTCTCCAAGTCGCCGGGAGTGTCCCTTACCGAGACTGAAATCGTAAGAGGGGAGTCTTCGAAAACCGGCAATGGTGGAGACACTGGATCAATTGTTGGAGGGGTGTTGATGACCTCTATAGGCACAGTTGTGATTCCAGTTGATGCCCCGTCATCATCGAATATCTCTATGGCCAGAAGATGGAATCCTGATGTGGTGTACACGTACTCTGTGACGAAGTCGGGAGAGTAGTCTTCCACGATCGGTCCGGACGATGAGTCTGCATCTGGCCTCCATATTGCAGACAAAGTGGACATGTCGCCTGGACTATCTGATGCCACTGCCGTAAATCTCAGTAAATCGCCCTCATTTACCGTGTAAAGGCCCCTTGAGTCCTGCGATAGGCGGTTTGGGCCGAACCAGACTTGGATGGACTCAAGCACTGGTGGTGCATTCAATACCAGTATACTTGCATTGATTGTGGTCTGAGCACCGTCATCATCCACGATAGTGACTGATGCGACCACATCACCCTCTTGACTTGGGGTGAATGTGCATGAAACGCCCAATGTGCCCTCGATACAGGACTCATTCCAGCTGATAGCAATCGGCGAAGTGGGTGTATTCGTATCAAGGTCCCTTACGTTCTCCAATTGAAGTGTAATCTGATCACCTATTACAATCGAGGAATCATATGGCAGTAGTGTTGCTTCTGGCGGGCGATTGAGGATGTTCACAGTGGTGCTTACCTGGCTGGCGTCACCCTCGTCATCAGTAATTGTGACTGTTACGTTGTATTGACCATCATCCGACCATGCCTGAGAATGTGTACAGCCAATGGCACTCTGAACCGTTCCATCGGGCATCTGAGATTCGATTTTACAGGTTACTTCGCCGCCATCCGGATCATTCGATGCTGTGGCGTCGATGATGACGTCTGTAAGTGTGAGGGGGTCGGAGGGGATGGATACATCAGCATAGGGAAGCCTGCCTACGTAGACGAATATGTCAGCAGCATCATTCGAAGGATTGCCGTCGGATTCTCCTGTATCTATCGAGAATGAGATCAATTCATTGCCCATTAGTTCAGGGACTGTCCACTCGAAGTTGGCAACAGAAGTTCCGAGGGAAGGCAAAGAGGGGAATGATTCCGAACCTATGGTTCCTGTATTGCTCCCAAATGCCTCCACAAAGCCAGGGGGTGCTTGCATTAGGCCGTCATTTACAATCGGTACCGAGATGGTAACTATGTCTCCCGGCACAGCATCGTAGGGCGAAGAGATGGTTTCGATTGTATCGGATCTGTTGCGCTCAACCGAAATTGAAACAGATTCTAGTTTGAGATCTACCTCGTGTATGTCGGGGTCAAGTGTAACTGTTGAGACTCCTATGTCATCTATTCCAACTCTAGCCAAAATACCGTGTGAACCGTACTCTCCGACAACATACGAGTCGTCACCATACGCGCCATAATCGAGAGAAAGGAATGCTGATCCGTTGGAAGCAGTCGTGACAGTTGTCCCGAAACCTGTCGCATCATAACTAACTTCCACATCAGTATCTTGCAAGGGCGTGCCAGAACTATCTGTAACATTGACCCATATGGGAGATTCAAGATTGAATGGTGAGAGGGGGTATCCCAGGCCCACA
>Ga0115011_10002067_pt1 | contig 14065 bp, 10 predicted proteins | sample TroAtlMetagenome_2_FD_88705 | JGI IMG/M metagenome (GOLD analysis project Ga0115011, IMG submission 88705) | Marine eukaryotic phytoplankton communities from Atlantic Ocean - Tropical Atlantic ANT8 Metagenome | ecosystem: Environmental > Aquatic > Marine > Oceanic | place: Tropical Atlantic...
GGAAAGAGTGTAACAAGTCCAACAGTCTGAAGAACGATCTTTTGGATCAGTGTCTTTGTCAACTGGGTTCTTCGTTGTTATGGCTTCTGAGTGCTGTGTGGGACAGCATGTGGAGTTGGCCGTCAAGGAAAGATGGTAAGCGGTTGTCGCTACGTCTTCACAGCAGTCCGTCCCGGAGATCTGGCAAAAATGCTGGTGGACCGTTTGGCCACCAATGGAAATACCAGCGTAAGCCAGGATGATGAACGACGGGACTAATTGCAAACGATTTTTCACAGGACTGATTACTTAGTGCTAGCCTCTGGGCAACAATAACAGTCACTTCCAAATCGCTTATTAAGTAGATGGCCGACAACTAAAAACGCCCCACCGAGTGGCGTTATCCACAAGGCTAATCTGGAGAGCAAGTCCTGGGTTTTTGTCGGGCCATCACCGTCGACACTCATGGCCTGGAATTCTGAAGTGCTTGCGTTCTCGTTTTCGCAATCAGTCGCACAGCAAGCAGGGATGTCGGCGTTATCGTCTAACACCGCACAACAATCATCTTCTACTCCAAAGGCAGCAACACTGATAAACATCAGTCCGATGGTCCCAAAAGCAACGGGCGCCCATTTCCTATGCTTTTTTAAACCGGGAATGAATGCGTAAATGGCGATTGAGAAACAGACAAAGACCATCACTTTGTGAAAGAATTCGTCCGCCAAAAAACTCAGGCCCAAAGCTGGAAGGTAGGAAACAATGAAAGGCATCGCAGCGCAGTGAACGGCGCAGATGATGGAGGCACAAACTCCTAACCAATCACCACGTGTCGAAGATCTCACAAATTTGAAGATGGTATTTGCCATAACCGTTTCACAAAAATAGCGTCCTAAACATTAAACTAATAAGTGTTCTCGGGACTTTAAGTGCTAATCTTTACGCTAGTCTCACTTAAATGCAATAGAATTGCAATAGCTTTGAGTGGGATTCATAGAAAAACGTATAATAATTTGCTGTGGTGATTATTGTGACAAATGCTAGACTAAAACTAGGCCTAAATTCTTGGACAAGAGAACCCATATGAACGACCCAAATCCCGCATCTATGAAAGCGTTGTTGAGGCAGGTCGGTTTGCGTGCCACTCCTGCGAGAATCGCGACGCTAACACTCATGTCCAAATCTTCCAAGCCGCTTTCGCACGCTGAGGTTGCTGCGGAACTTGAAGAATTAGCGGTTGATAAGGCAACGGTTTTTCGTAACCTTAATGATCTAGTGAGTGTTAATTTACTTAGACGTGCTGAATTGGGGGATCATGTTTGGAGATTTGAGATAGTCAATGCAGAAGGGCATGACTGTTCCCCGCATCCTCATTTCCTCTGTGTTGATTGTGGAACAGTTTCCTGTGTGGATGAGCACTATGTCAAAGACGCCAAACTAAACTTAGCAGCTGATTTTGGGACCATCACGGAAGTTTTGTTTCGTGGCCACTGTAACGATTGCTAAGGAAAGAGGGGCGTGGTGTTCACCGGATTTTAGTTGGCAGGCTTAAATTCTTCACGACATTTCCGATGTAATGACTCCACGAAGTTAATCAGCATTTGTGCCTCCTGATGCTTACCTTCCACGAGAGTCTTTTCGATGACTTTTAGTCCATAAAGCACTTCCTCAACACTTTCTCTTTGAGAGTCACTTACAGATCCGGTTCTTATGAGTACACTGGTCGGCAGTTTCTCAACTCGCAACTTCCATTGTGCGGATCGACGGCGGGTTTCCTCAAGGTCAGCTTCGTTTACGGCTGAATAGAGTTCTACCCGGATTCGGGTTATTTCGTCGAGTACCTCTTCGGATGCCGGATAAAACATATACAACCCGAGCACCGCGAACGCTAGCACCCCAATTGCTCCTGCGCAAGTCAACTGCGTTGACGATAAGACAGGATCCCATTTCCTATTAGTCCCCTTAGCGGTTTCCTCTGGTTTGTCGACAAGGAACCTAGACATGTCAATTCGCTTACCAAGCAAAGTCAGCGTTGTTCCAGCCAGCATCACAATGGCGAGTAATCCCAAACCGTATTTTTCATCGACCCGCATCTTTTTTTCGACTTCCTTCGCGACCCAACTAATATTGGCCTTATTGGGGCCGATTTCATGTAAGCGGGTGAATGGATCGAAGGCATGTGTATGATCAGCGACGGTTGCCTGACCGTCGGCAATGGTTCTGTCGGCAGTGAGTCCGATGACTAGGGTCGACCCGATTAGGAGTCCGACAAATAACGCCACGGCTCGACCGCCATAAACGCGACGTAGCCAGTTTGCGACCCCGACATTCGCACCGGCCCCGAGTATGATCAAGGCGAAGGCCGCGCCTAAGGAGTAACCATCGTCAACAATATGTCCAAAGTGCATCATAACGTCCGTCGGTGTGACATAGCACGGGATCGCTACCACACCCATCACGATCGGAGCGAGAGGGTTGTCACGAGTCAGTCCGGTTTGCAGTACGCCGTGAGGCAGGAAAGCCCCCAGAAATCCAACAGCCAACAGTGCGAGACCGTAGTCGATGAAAGCTGGTCCGACAAGACTTCGGGCCGCCGCGTCACCGGCGACAGCCAGCCGCGCAACGCCGTACCGAGGGACTTTTTCTTTTTCTGTGGATTTGGTGTCGTATTTACTAGAGATCAACCGATTCCAGAGGGCGCCAATTCCAACAGAAACAACGAACGTTCCGATGGCGAAGTATCCGAGCGTACCCACAGCGATATGGCTAAGGCCATAGATAATTGAAACCGGGTTCAACACCGGTGCAACAAGGACAAAACTTAAGATGGTCCCGCTCGGAACTTTGGCACGCTGAAGTTCACGGGCGACAGGCAGGGCGCCAAGAGAACAGATTGGAAGTAATATCCCTAATCCCCAGGCGCGAAATGGGCCGGACCAATGTCCGACCCCAAGCATTCGCCGTAAACGATCCGGGCCGACCATTCCCCGCATCAGCCCTGCGACGACCGCTCCTGCAACTAGAAAAGGAGCCGCAGCGACTAACGCCTCTGCGATGCGTAAGACAGCGCTCCAGAACGTTGTATCAAAATCGGTAAATAACGTAGTGTAGCCTGGGCCGTCGGCAATGATATTCCAGCTGCTCACTTTTGCTCCTCGTCCGGTAGTTCGGTTGTTTCCTTGGCATCAGAGGTTTCATCCACTGGATCTTCGGAGTTAGCCGTTTCCAAGGAATCATCTGCGGTACTGACTCCAAAGGTGAAGTTTAGGCGTTCACCCCCCAGCGTTAATTTGGGAATGACTATTGAAAGGCGCTGGCTATTAACGAAAATCTCGGGGATTGTTGCTGATAGAAGCGTTGCAGGGGCTGCACTATTAGTTTCCTGAAGCTCAAATGTTATTTCTCGTGACACGGTCGTTTCGAATTCTGGATCGCTAACGTATGCCAGTACTTCGGTTCCCGTGATCGTTGGCGAGTTCGTGTTGCTATCTTCATCTTCAACGCTCAAATGAAAGCTTATCGTGTTCTCCTTGAGAGGTAAGATCTCGGCAAAATAGAACTGCAGGCCTTCTGGATTGTGCGTATGGCCAACTTCCACCATTTGCCCGCCAAAGCGAGCTTCGCTATGGTGATGGTCATGGCCATGCTCGTCTTCATGAGAATGAACAGTTTCCTGCTTGGAGTCGGATCCATTGTTACCACATCCTGCGACGAATAACATCAAAACCAGGACTGAAAAAGCACCTTGGAGGGTATGAGAGGTTGAAGAGTACATGCTTAAGACCTTATGGATTATTAGTACTTAGTAGAGGGACGGTAACGGAGTCTATGATTTCGGAGACATTTCTTCGGGAAGACTCTAGATCGCCGCCCATGCGTACATCGAGGACCGGAAGAGCGACTTCCTGAACATCGTCTGGCGTAACAAAGTCCCTGCCTTTAAGATGGGCGAAAGCTTGTGCGACCCGTTGCCAAATAATGAGCCCTCGAGGGCTTAATCCGAGGGAGATGTCAGGGTGAGCCCGAGTAGCGGCGGCAAGGTCAACTAAATATTCACGTACTGGCTCGCAGACATCAACTTCGGCCACGTGTTGTTGCAATTGACGTAATTGGGAAGGATCTAAGATCGGTTCGTCATCAGCGGTTAAAGCATCGTGTTCACCGATGTTTGTCGCTAGCATTTTCATTTCGTCACTTCGATTGGGATAACCGATCCGGAGTTTCATCGCAAATCGGTCCAATTGTGCCTCAGGTAACGGATAGGCACCGTGCATTTCAACCGGATTTTGAGTGGCGACGACAAAAAAGGAATCGGAAAGCTTGTGTCGAGTATTATCAATGGTCACTTGCCGTTCGGCCATTGCTTCAAAAAGGGCGCTTTGGGTACGGGGGGTCGTACGGTTTATTTCGTCTGCTAGTAAGACATCTGAAAAAACCGGCCCGTGCATGAATTCAAATGCGCGTGTTTTTTGATTAAATATGTTGAAACCGGTGATGTCGCTAGGCAAGAGATCAGGCGTACATTGGACGCGGGCAAATTTGCCACCCACCGCTAACGCAACCGCCTTTGCCAGCGTTGTTTTCCCCAAGCCCGGGAGGTCGTCAAAGAGTATATGTCCCCGCGAAAGCAAACACACCAGTACCATTTCAACGACATCTTCCTTGCCTAACAACGATGTGTTAAGTCTTGAACGCAAGCGATCAATAGCCTGCTGATGTTCGCAAGCCGGAGTGATCACCGTATCGGTATTTTGTTCCCTTGTCATGGGGTCCTCAGTCATTGTTGAATTATTCTCCTGTCTGCCTGTTTAATAGGAAAATCGCAGATTGCCCTTTTCATTCTACGGGAAGTCCACGTTCTAAGTAGTTTAGAGCATGCGGAATATACGTCTGCCTGAATATTGGATGAGAGACTGCACTCGATGGATTGGGGGCCATAAAATGCACGATCAGCAAGTGCCAAAAGTTGGTCTAACGGTTCACGATTACCCTTGAGCCTTTGCTCACTTCCGGCTAACGCTCGATACCACTTAGCAAGTGTGATCGAGGGTGGACGTTCTTTCCCGGCTATACGTGCTCGTACTTCTAAAATTTGTACTGTCCAAATAATACGCCGGCGAGTGCTACCGAACCAGCCAATTCTCCAGAATACCAAAGAGCTGACGTCAAAGAGGACGTGTCTCAAGCGAAATACGATAACCGCCCCAACCAAGCTAAGGGAGATCAGGCCCCAGTGATCTGCTATCCAGTTCAAGCTGGCTAGCCAGGCCAGAGAAATTCTCTCCTGCCATGTTAACCAGCTTTTGGGAGCTTGAAACCCAGGCGTTGGTTCAATGGGAACCCATATGTTTTGACCGACATGGACCTCGGTCCAGAAATGCAAATTCTCTGTGTCGATGCTCGTCTGCATCGCTTGGGGGTCGTAGTCGTCCGAATCAGCATAGAATCCCATCACTACCTGGGCTTCGTATCCCAGTGATCGGAGTAATTCCGTCGCGGTGGATGCGAACATATAGTCAGGCCCGCTTCCAGTAGCTAGAAAGTGGTCGACGAGATTAAGACAATCGTCTGGTGCGGTGGCCATGGGGTCGTGCTTAAACTGACTCCGTAGCTTTTCATTAATGGCTAGCACCTGTCCCCAGCCTGGGGAAAGGTGCTCCGTCCAACTGGTGGCACGCGAGTGGAGTCGCTCCCCGGAAATTGCAGTGCGTCGTTTAGACTGCGTTGTCTTGGGATACAGGCCTCGGAAATCTCCAAGTTGGGTTAACGCCCGCTCAGAATGAACCTGAGAGACCAGGTGGATCACAGTGAGTTGTGGAATAAATTCCTGCGCTGCCAATTCGAAAACTCCATCGTTACCCGTCGCGTAAAAACTTTCCCGATCAACGTCGGCAATATGAATTCCTGTTAGGTGGGCAGGACTTGGGATTTGCTTTGATTTAAGGTTGATGATCCTTAATGTGTGTGTTTGCTTGCCTCGTAAAACGTCGCCGCTCTTCCGATTGATCTTTAGCCATGGCTTGCCATCCACAGAGGCTAGTGAGGTACTGACTGGTGCCGATGGAAGACCACTGTGAGTCCATTCTATTCCGTCAAATGAATCGAATCGTCGCGTGATGAGATGTAGTGGTGAATTCCCGGCTATATGAAATAATGCCGTGGATTTTCGTTCGTTAGGTGAGGTTCTACGTTGCTTGGATAATCGCCGCAGTGTATTGAATTGACGAGCGGCCTGTTCTGAACTCGCTGTTTTCTTGTGGTTGTGTCGAAGGCGATCTGCCGTCAGAGAAATAGCTTGACTCAGTTCCTTGTTAATCTGCTTTTTGATTTTCGCCTCGCCATATTGATCGCTGGCGACATCGTACAGACTGGGCATTTTTGATTCGAGTAAAATCTCCGAATCTACAGGCCCAAAACTGAATGCGCTATCTTTGGCTGCTATCATCATGTCACCTTCCCCGACGCCCGAACGCGCATTCGGGTCCGGGTATTTGTCGCCCCCGGATGTGGGCATGAATCCTGCCAAGACCATGACGGTCCCGGGCACGCCCACCGAGGCAATGGTAATAGCACCCAATACCGTCAACGTAGCCAGAGCAATCAGTACGGGCCTTAAGGGAATCGTTCGGTTTGTAGCAGAGGCGAATTTAGTTTCCAGTCGTTCCCAGTAACTGCACATTAGCCACCATAGTCCGAAAGCCGCAAAGATTACACTTGCGGCCCAAATCAAACTATTGTCGGTCATGGCGGTGACGAACAGGACAAGAAAACCGTTGAGCAAAGCGGATATTTGCAGAGACTTACGTGAAGATGGTATTGCGGCCAACGCAAACGCAACATTCTGAACCATATTTAACAATACGAGTTCGTTAGGATCCCCTACTCCCAAAGAGCGAGTAATGACTTGGACCGCTATAGGGAAAAGGATCATCGTCAGGTGGCAGAATAATTGAGGCCTCATCGACTCAGATGGTTTGACTTGCCATCGTTGGAATATTCGGGATAAGGCGAAGATAGCTAGCAGTGTGAGAGCGGTTTCTAGTAAAACCACCCAACCACTCCAGTGGCTTGTAAAGCGGAACGTCTGTGTAATAAACACCGCCAAAGTGGCGAGGAAAATGACGGACGTCTGGCGAACGGGGTTAGGTTGCGGACCAAGATTCATGGCATAACCTTTCCCATTGAGTTTGAAGTTGTGTAGGAATATCGTGTTCGCAATCAATTGTTAACCAAGAATCCTGGTTCCGGTTCGTCGGCGTTGTCTGTAATACTACAAACCGTGTCCCGGCAGCAATGCCATCCTGACCTTCTAATTCCGCCATTCGTTCGGAGGTCGTAACTACGATTCGCAAGATGTGTTTGGATTGAGGATCGGAGCTGCAACGCTTCTCAAATTCATTGCATTCGACTGGTTGGAGCAGCGCCAGATTGTCAAAAGTAGATTGCATCCCCATTGCGATGGCTGTGGGTGTCGGGGAGTGTTTGTCCGTGGTGTACGTCACGCTCCAGCCATGCTCGTGGAATTCTTTGATCAGACTGGCTCCCACACGAATACCCCATTCGAAACTGCCGTTGCCGGACTGAAACTGATGGATGCGAGGGTCGGTATCAATTGAAACTTCGACCCGGCGATGCGCCGCAGTTTGCCGTTCACAGACGATGAACCGATTATGACGAGCGGTTTGGGGCCAGTGGATGTGCTTCAACGAATCACCGCGGCGATATGGCCGAACGGCAAGCACATCCCCTTCTAAACCTGCTTGATCCATTAAAATGCCGGTGGCAGTAAGGTCTTTCCCCTGCACGGGAGGAACGGACGCTAGTTTGATGGTCTTCGGCCAGACGATTAACTCGGAATTGATTTGGATCTCATCGCCAGCGTACCAAATCCCAAAGGGGAAGGCACTGGAGATCCTGCAGATACCAGAGGGATAAAGGCCACGGCGGTGTGGCTCGTACTCCCACTTAAAATCGGTTGTGGCCCAGCCCGGTACGCGAGCCAGCGCAACTGCGGTTGAATCATTAGAGGGCGAAAGGTCTTCAGAAAAGAAACCACCCTCTACCGCCAAACCCCAGATTGGCCATGGAAACGAGTTTTTGATACTGAGGGTCACCTGAACGGACTCCCCCTCAGTAGCCCGACGCCGATTGAACGACAATTTGCAGTTCAATCCGCGGATTGCGATCCATGGCCAGATTACTCCGAGAAGAATCACAGCCGTAAGAGCAGCAAACATAACCCAACCCTGGGGAGCCAAAAACAGCCCAATCAGCAGGGAAGCCGTAGCAGCCACGATTAACCAACCTATCGGTTGCTTTAACCAGTAGACGTACCGATTCGCCCAGGGACAAAAATCCTGATTTGCAAGGCTCAACAACCGTTGGGTAATAAAGCTTACCGAAGGTCGCGTGTTATATTTGTTGGGTGAAGGCATTCTTCATTAGGTATCGAAACTGTTTTATTGGTTAGACCGGATCTATCTGCTGACAGGAGTAATAACGCCGTTCGGGGGTTAGATCCTCGAAGAACAAAGACTAGCCATATGGCTAGAAAGAACGAATCGCATGGAACGTCGTTCATTGTTCGACTTGGGCTGCGAAGCCGGCGAGTTTTTAACGTCAGCGACTTGCTCAACCGTCCCGGGTTTGCTTACTATAGCCTAGGCCACCACCGGCGGGGCTCGTGTCTGAAAACCAATAAGCCCGACTGGTAGACGAAGAACCGGGGTCGAGTAAATAAATAAAGGGAGTGCCTCTGAAGAGGTTGGTACCTCAACGGTGATTGCCTGATCATGTGCTTGGGTGAATAACAGACACACCGAGCAGTCCTCCGAATCATGTTGATGATTCTTGCTGCCGGAATCCGGAATGGTATTTCGCTCGTGGACTGGAGGATGACAAGACGTATGAGAGGACGACTGAGGTGCTGTGCCGTGACTGAGACAACCGGGGTGGGCGTCAGCAAAAGCATGACTGTAAGAGCAGACTGCCAAGTGAATGGCTTCACCCATTAGGACACGTCCTAGATAGACGGTCAGGAGTGTAGTCAGGAATAATAGTTGTTTTGGATGCATATTTAAAGACAATCAGCTTGCGGTTGCTTAAACCTATTTCCGCATAGTTCATTCTCGTTAGGAGGGATTAAATCGCAATATGTTATTGATCAACTTATCTAAAATCTACTTGTACTCGATGATAATGCCCAAGTTCTTTCGGAAATCGGCAAAAGCCCGATCCTGGGAGCCACCTTATTTTCGAGAGCCTATGAATCTAAAGACATGCTATTCGGGCTGTAGGTAGGCGCGACTGGGGCGTTCGTCTTTGTTTGATCGCATTTGTTCGGTAGTGTCGCGGAGTATCCTGACGTCTCTAAAAGTTTCATGACTGGTTATGCTGCCTCCGGGAGTTTCCCGTCAGAGGCTCGTTTTAAGGGAAGCCGCACGCTCCTATGGGTTTGATTTCATGTAGTGAAGGGCTTCGCCAAATAGGTCTCCTCCCACAAGGTAATTTGTTTGACCCTTGACTGCGGTCGTGCTAGAAATGGGCGTCTCGCAGATAAATCAGATGTAACAGGCTTAACGAAAAAAATCACGGTTTCCAATCTAGCCGCGTACAGATGTGACTCGAGATATATCCCAATACCAAACCATAAGCCATTAGACACAAGGTTATCAAATCGCCAGGCATGACGACTTGATTTATACCGAAATGCCGGTGGATACCAGTAAACATTTAAGGATAACACTCCAGCCATGAGAGCACTCGCAGTCTCGTTCACCTTAAGCTTTGCTTTCTTAGTCACTCAACCAAGCTTAGGTCAGCCTCCTCTCGTCAATTTGACTTCAAACTCCCAAGTTGACGAGCAATCATCGGAGGTAACTTTTTATGCTATGGGGGACGTTCCGTATGCACCAAACGAAGATGAGCTGTTACCAAAGCAAATAGAGGAGTTGCCGTCCGATGGCCGGTTTCTGATTCATCTTGGCGATATAAAAGACGGAGCTTCGCCCTGTAATGAAGACGTTTATGTGAAAGTGAGTTCGATGTTGCGGAAGGCGAAGTCTCCGACATTCATTATTCCAGGTGACAATGAATGGAACGATTGCACAACCCCTGATGTAGCTTGGAAATATTGGTTGAAGCACTTTCACAACTTTGATACGAACTGGGAATATGATTTTGAAGTAAGGCGACAGAAAGTCCGTAACGAAAACTTTTCTTTTCGTTTGCATGGCGTCCTGTTTGCCGGTATCAATCTTGTAGGTGGGCGAGTTCATGATGAACCTGAGTGGAAATTGCGACATACCCACAATGTCGATTGGCTTAAAACACTCCTTAAGGATAACCAAGGTTTGTGTCAGGCCCTCGTGCTTTTTGGTCACGCGCATCCGGTTGAAAAGCATCATGATTTCTTTAAGCCCTTCGTTACTCTCGTGGATGAAGCAAAGTTGCCGGTGCTATACCTCCATGGAGACGGCCATAAATGGATTAATGACAAGCCGTTTGGGACAGAGCATGTCACGCGTGTGCAGGTTGATCAGGGAGGGCTCGCGCCGCCATTGAAGATCACTGTCAGGCCCACTCTCAAAGAGCCATTTGTTTTTGACCGCCGTCTTACGCCTGCTCAAAAACAGGCTTTACCACGGTAAATCCTCAAGCCTTGCAGAAGCCCGATCCCTGTGCTGCACCGTGGGTGATAATCGGCATTCACCAAATACGATATATGTTTGCATTGTTTTGCTGTCACGGTTGAAACTGGAACCGCAATGAATATTGTTTCGTTTACTAGCTCAGTGCTATTTGGTAGTTTTAAGTTGCTCAATGTCTAGAAGGCACTTCGAATATCAATAGGCGGGAGATAAGGTCGGTATGTTAAGCAGGAAACAATGGTTCCCTAGTGTGGCAGCGCTAATTGCAGCGACCCTTAGTCCTTGGGCTTTAGCCCAATCAGATGCTGCAGAACGCCACGTGGTTCTCATCAGCATCGACGGGTTCGCTGGGTACCTTGTTGACGATCCGAAGGTTCCACTGCCTAATATTCGTCGGCTCGCTGAGGAGGGTTGTGTTATTGAAGGGGGGATGACTGTCTCAGACCCCTCGGTGACTTGGCCTAATCACACGACTCTGGTGACCGGCTTGAAGCCTGGTCGCCACGGGGTGCTTGCGAATGGTGTTCTCGTTAGAGGCGGAATCGGAGTGCCGGTTAGGATTGACTCGAATCGTGATCAGGTAGACTTGGTGAGAGTGCCCACCGTAGCGGATGTGGCCCATGCTGCGGGGCTTAGGACAGCCGAAGTGAATTGGCCCTGCACTCGCAATTCGAAGTCATTCGATGACCAGTTCCCGGACGTACCCAATTCACTGGACTATACAACACCACGATTGCGGACAGAACTTATCGAAAAGGAACTCCTTCAGGACGAAACCCAGGCATCCTTTCGTAATGTCAGTGTTGTGGGCCTCGACTATGTCTGGACGGAAGCTGCCTGTCATCTGATTCGGGAACGTAAGCCCCACCTCATGCTCGTGCATCTATTGAATAATGATGCGACCCATCACAGGCGGGGAGCCCAAACGCAGGACGGCTACACCGCGAATGCGTATGCCGATATGTGCGTGGGTAGAATTCTTGACGCTATTGACGCCGCTGGGATTCGTGAAACGACGACAGTGATTCTTGTTGCCGATCATGGATTTACCCTGACGCCGAAAGCAATTCGACCGAATGTAGTTTTGCGAAAAGCGGGGTTATTGACTGTGGACGGGGGCGAGTTAACGCAGGCACAAGTGCATGTGGTTCCGGAAGGTGGGGTTGGATATGTGTATTGCACCAATCCGTCCTCAGCATCCCGCCAGGCCGCATCTGTGCAAAAACTCTTCTTGGGGCAGGAGGGAGTGGCAGACGTTCTGCTGCCAGATCGATTCAATGAAGTTGGCTTTCCACACCCTCGGGAATATCATCAGGTCCCTGATGCCATCTTGGTGGCCGAAGATGGGTACGGTGTTTCCGGCGCCGTGGCAGGGGAAACGCTTGTCACCACATACCAGGAAGCGAGAACGGCACTTGGGTCGCACGGTTTTCTGGCGAAATCGCCGAAGATGAAAGCGATGTGTATTCTCTCCGGCGTTGGTATTCGGTCGGGTGTTAAACTGCAAGGAGTCAACAATACTGCTGTCGCCCCGACCATCGCCAAACTACTCGGTCTTAAGTATGGCTATGCCGAGGGTAAGCCTCTATCCGAGGCGTTCGACATTTCTGCAGGTCAGTGAATCGGTGATTCCGCATGAGTCTGGAGTCGAGCCTCTTGCGCGGCGCACCGTTTCATGCCCGCCGTGGGCAAGACGGGAAATGGATGGGCTCACTTATCCGCGGCTTCCTGATTGTTCGTCTTAGCTTCTTGCCGAGCTTTTCTGCGTGCCTCGCGTTCTGCTTTATCATTCGGGGTCGACTCGTCGTTTACTTCCAGGTTCTTCGCCAGCGTTCTTGGCACCGTTACCGTCTTGCCTTGAATATCGAGTTGCTTAACGATTTCGATCTGTTTGTCGATCTGGCCCGGTTTAGATGTGTTTCGCCCAGTAATAAACTCTCCAAAAGGACGCCCAATGGCTTCGAGATCCTGCTGCAGTAGAGAACGCATCTCTTTAAGACGAGTCGCTTGTTGTTTCTTGTGCGCGAGATTATTCATTTCCATCGGATCATTCTTCAGATCATATAGCTGATTTTCGTCGAAGAAGCCGGGATGGTCTGCTCCTCTAACTCCGATGCCCAAACGCCCGATATAGGACATGGCTCTGGGCAAATTGTGCGGAGTGGCTTTCTGGATGGATGCGATCTGGTTTTGTGTGTATCGAACCGCAATGTAGGACCAGTCTTTCGTGACGGTTGCCCGCGCGGCTCCCATCTCCAGATACAGATGGCTCCGCCAGTCGTTGGCTGTTCCGTTTTCGAAAAGTGGCGCCAGACTCTGTCCGTCGATACGGTAGGATTTCGGTTTTTCCACTTTACCTAGTTCGAAGAAAGTGGGTACGAGGTCAATATTCTGTACGAGTTCTTCACATACCTGCCCTGCGTCAATTCCTTTTGGCCAACGCATGACCATTGGCACTTGGCAACCCCCGTGCGAGAAGACAGAGCCTTTGCCATTGCGGCCGTGGTCGGGCGCGAAAACGACCAGTGTGTTGTCATCGATTTCAAGTTCCTTGAGCTTTCGAAGAATGGCCCCGAGTGAATCGTCAATCCACGCTTCACCAGCTACATGACTGTCGGGGTCGAAACCTTTCTCAGCGATCGTCTTGAGGAGTTCTGCTCGCGGTGTCATGATCTCTGGAATATTCCCGACTACTCCTTCACCGGTCACGAGTGGCTGCTCCATGGATTTTCGCCAGGACTTATCCGGCCCGTGCAGCAGGGTGCTGCAAAGGTGAAGGTAAAAGGGGCCCTCCTTGTTCTCTTCAATGAATTCCAGAGCCGCCACCGTCGTCCATTCAGGGTTGTGCGAGGAATAGGGCTGATGAATGTTCTCTGGGTAGACGTTCTTCGCCCAGGAAAAGCCCAGTGTCTCCAGGTAACGACGCATCCAGCGTTCGTTGTGCTTGAAATGGGCCGAGGCTTCGGGGCCAGGGCGTGCATCCTTGGGGATGTTGATCCATTGATTTTCGCCTTGGTAGAACTCCGGAAAATCCAGACTGGAAGTGAGGTGATACTTTCCAACAAATCCAGTGGTGTAACCGGCCTTCCGGAGAATATTTCCGACGTTCATGTTATCGCGTTCCAGTGCGACATTGAAGTTCGGGAGGCCCTGGTATTCTTTGCCGCCGACAGACTCCACGTAAAGTTTGCTATGTGAGTTGCCAGCAAACCGTCCGGTCAGAAAGCTGTATCGAGAGGGAGTACAAACCGAGCTGCTGACATAGGCTCGAGTGAACTTCATGCCTTCCGCTGCCATTCGATCGAGGTTGGGAGTGTAGGTGTCGCCACCAAACGCGGCGATGCTAGATGGGTTCTGATCGTCGATCAGAAACATGATAATATTAGGTCGCTCTGCCTGGGTGACCGTGGCAACGAATACCCAACAGCAAAAGATTAAAA
>Ga0115011_10002071_pt1 | contig 14057 bp, 7 predicted proteins | sample TroAtlMetagenome_2_FD_88705 | JGI IMG/M metagenome (GOLD analysis project Ga0115011, IMG submission 88705) | Marine eukaryotic phytoplankton communities from Atlantic Ocean - Tropical Atlantic ANT8 Metagenome | ecosystem: Environmental > Aquatic > Marine > Oceanic | place: Tropical Atlantic...
GAAGTTTACACGCCACCGAGCGGTTTACTTAAGCGAATTGAAGACCTGCTCGAACCAAAAATTGAAAAGATGTTTATGCAGGGCATTTCAAATACTCTTTGGGCCTACGGTAGCTTAGAGTACGAGCCGGAACTCGATTTTCTAAATCGAATGAGTAGGAGGTGGGACAATGATTTGACGCAGCGCTCGACGGTGGAAATTTGCAACGCGTTCTGGGCGTATACAAAGTATAAAAATTTTCGAGCAAGTCAAAAATTTGTGGATCATCTAGCGAAAATACAAAGGCAGTGCACGATGCTGAAAGAAAAGTGGGATACAGAAGATACCTCCGACTCCACGAGAATACCCCATGTTTACACAGAGGATACGCTTACAGTCATGGTATTCGTGAATGGAATTTACGGGATGGCGGAAACGGGTGCCTATCCAGGCGACGGAGGCAGGTACTTCCAACACGTGATGAGAGAAATGACCGAATGGCTCAAAGTGACGTACGATCCGCATCAAAAGAACAAAAATTGTACGCAACCCATCGTCAACTACATGCGAAGCTTGGCACTCATAAGGTATTTACCGGACAATGATTTCGTGGAAGCCATGAGTAAAAGAGCGAAGATGGAAGCTGAAAATGATCAATTTACTGTCCAAGGGATCTCACAAATGTTGTGGTCATGGTCAACTTTAGGTTTGAAAATTCCAAAAGAAGTAGTGTTCGCACTCGTGCATGCGTTGATGCGACAATGGGATCGAGTCCGCGTCCAACCATTAACGACTTCTATTTGGGCACTTGCAAATATGGGATTTATGGATGAAAAGGGCGTTTTTGAAGTGTTTCGTAAAAAATTTGCCACGTTGAAGGTTGAACAGTTCGTGCCTGATAAGGATATGCTCGTTACGGGAGGACCAGTTCACCATAAAGCCATGAATCAAGGTTACCAAGCCCATTTTGCATACGAGATCCTTTCGACGAACGGGAAATTGATGTACCCGGAGTTGGAGCGTGAGGCGAGGAAGAATTGGATGGAAATCACGAGAACGTGCGTGACAATTTCTGGGTTTCAACAAGAAGTCTCGTCGACGCTTTCAGAAATGGGCGTCCCTCATGAGCTCGAATTCCTCAGTGAAGGTGGCTTATATTCTTTGGATATCGCTTTGAAAGGTCGCAAGATCTGCATCGAAGCCGATGGACCGACTCATTACTCGTCAAACCAACCCACTGTTCGAATCGGTGGCGATAACTTGAGAGAAGCCGTTTTGACAAAGCAAGGCTGGACACTCATTCAAATACCATGGTTCATTTGGAAAAAGTTACCAGAAAGAGGTAAATTTCGACGCGGGTACGTGGCAAATCTTCTTTACGAGCACGCTGGTTTAACCATGAAGCAGTTGACTGCTGGTACGCAAAAAGAAGCGTCTCTGAGAGATTTGGGAACGGACGTTTTCATGTCGGAACTCGATGCCCCCGACATGAAGGAAAATGGTACGAGATTGTCGTCGTCCTCCTCCTCCTCCTCAACTACATTTAGTCCATACGGTATGGATTTTGAAAAACCCTCTTCCTCTTCTTCCTCTTCTTCTTCTCCTTCTATTCATTCATCGGCGTCTTCGGCTCCAAAACGGAGGAAACTGTCAACTTCTTCCTCCTCCTCTCGCGTGATACAACCGGTCGCTCCGGGAACTCGCCGAGTGTCAGCAAAGTCCCCTCGAAGATCTGCATCTTCAACGAGGAAAAAAGCATCATCACTTTCGGATGCGGAATCTAAACGCTTAGCCGAAAAGTTGGGCTCTCGAAAAGTCGAAACGCCAACCGATGAGGGTGGTTCTCCTACGAAGCGAAAAGTGGTCAAGCGCCGCGTGAAAAGAAAAGTAGTATCGTCTAAGGACGACGCAGCAGCAGGCGGCGCTGAAGAAGGGAAGAATGTAAAAAAGAGCGGAGCAGAGGGGGACGTGAAAGAATAATAAGAATCTGATTAAAGATATATAGTCATAGTTTGCTTTGTTATAAGCGCAGAGTAGAATCAATCATAGAGCAGTTCCTCTGACACTTTGTCTTGTCTTGTCTTGTCGTCTTGTCTTGTTTTTTTTTTGTTTTTTTTTGTTCGACGAGGACGAGACGTTTTCATTCGAGAGAGAGAAAAAGAGAGAGCGAGACGAGAGGGAAAAAAATCGCACGTAATATTTAATCCGAATTTGCCGGCAGGTAGGAAGACAAGGAAGAGAAGAAAAAGAGACGGAAATTTTGCTTCTGCGGCTTCTTTACTTTTTTTACCCAGGGTGCGTGTGGGCTTCGCTTGTACACATTCCCCGAGCACCTCTCGCTAAAACGCGGACTTTGAATACTTTCGAACGCGTTTGTGTGAGGTTGTTGACAGAACACGGTTCGCGAGACCCTCGGTGAGACAGAAAAGTTATTTTTTTGCTCTCACAAAGAGAGACGCATTTGTACATTTCGCTCCCTCTTTCCATTTCAGGCCCGTAAAAATCGCTAACAGAAAACGTAAATCAAACGCGTAGAACACCCAGAAGCGACCGAGAAACTCACTGAGAAAGAGTGGATTCTTGGGGACAAATTCATCCGTTGTAGTAAAAAAATGTCCGCGCCGTGGGCGAACGTGCTCAAGCAGTCCTCCGGCTCGCCGGCAGCCGCTGCGGATGAGAAAAAGAATTCACAACAAGGAGCTGCTGAAAATTCCGCTCAAACAAAACAAGAGACGACGAAAAAAGACGCATCATCATTGGAGAAAGATAACGGAGGGGCGACCGCTGCAGCCATGGAAAAGAAACCAGAGGGAGAGAAGAATAAAGAATCGGGTTCGAGCGAAGGCCAATCGGGCGCCACGACTGTCGGGAGCATGGCGGCTGCGGCCGTGACATCGTTCGCGTCTTTGTTCGGCGGCGGGAAGAAAAAAGTTGAGGATACGTTAGATGATGATACGATGGAATACAACAAACCTCACTCTGGTTCCAATAATAACAACAACAACAACAACAACAATAATAATAATAAATCTTCGGGCAAAAAGAAGAAGAATAAAAGTAACAACGATAACAATAGCTCTAATAACAAAGACTCGTCCGATAACAAGAAAGAAGGCGGAGATAAGAAGGAGAAACCAATAAACTTAGTGCCGGCGGAAGCCCCTGCGAAACCGGCGTGGGGAGGAGTAAAACTCGGCGGAGGAACGCCTGGATCGAGTCCGACTGCAGCAGTCGCGGAAAATGCAGTGTGGCCGTCGTTAGGGGACGAAACTGCGGTGCCCACTGGTGCAGAAAGCGAGTTATTGAGAGCAGCAGCGGCGGAAAATGGAACGAAAGGCACTTCAAACTCGAGTTCAAAAAAGAGCCAGAAATCGGGTGAGGACGGCGCGAGCGTAAGTGTAAAAGATGCCAATAATAACAGCAACAGCGAAACTAGCGAAGCGAAAGCAAGCAAAAACAAAAACAAAAATAATCAAAACAACAACAACAACAACAACAACAACAACAACAACAATAACAACAACAACAATAACAACAACAGTAATACCAATCTGAATGCGAACAATACCAACAACAATCGACCGGCAAATGCTGCTGTGGGTGGAAGAACCGCCCCTGGTGGAAGAACCGGTCCGGGCAGAGGCGGTGTCGATACGAACATCAAAGCCCGAGGACGAGGGCGAACTGGAGGTGCTGGTAGACACAGTCGGAATGGTTCTATAGGATCTACTGGATCAGATCACGGCGGCGAGTTTGGATATGGTAGCGGAGGTAGAGGAAGAGGAAGAGGAGGAGGCGATAATGATAACTCTGGTAGAGGAAGAGGAGGCAGAGGGCGAAGCATGAACGGTGGTAGAGGTTTCAACCAACAACCTTACAACGTTGGTTACATGCCTCAAGGGTATCCCGTGCGAGGAAGAGGTATGCCACCGCAAGGCTACGGGTATTATCCGCAGAATATGGCAGCCCCAGTAGCGACTAGAGCTCAGGTTTTGGCAGCATTGAAACGGCAAGTTGAATACTACTTCTCGGTTGATAACTTATGCCGCGACTTATTCCTTAGACAAAAGATGGACCCGAAGGAAGGTTGGATTGCACTCTCTGTGATTGGAGCCTTCAACAGAGTACGTATGCTTACTCCTGATCCGACTGCGTTATCAGAAGCGTTGCAAGGATCGACGGTGGTTGAATTTAACGACGCTAAGGATGCGATTCGAGTCGGTGGCGATCAATGGCGAAACTGGTTGTTATCTGCTGATGGATCAGCAGGTGTGGCTCAACCCGCCGATAGCGATGCAACAGCGGCAGCACCAGCAGATTCAGCACCGACGAAGGCGGATGATTTCGAGATGGATGAAGACTTTGGCGATAACAATAACGAGTCTGACGATGAAAATACCGACGACGAATACGAAGAGGATGATATGAACGACGTAGATGTCGGCCGACTTATGATCGTTACGCAGAAGGGAGCACGTCATGGGCCGGGAAGTACCACTGGGAGCTCGGCAGCAAGACCTATTGTGGGGTCAGGTACAACACAAGCAATATCAACCCCAGTGAAAAATTCTGCCACTGGCTCTTGGAAGAAAGATATGGCTAACTTCTTCCCTTCATCGCTTCCTAAAGATGGACAGTCGCAACGCGAAGACATTGGCTGGTTGATGGGTTCGTTTTCCCCTAAAATTGGCTCCCAAATACATCAAGAGGCGCAGCAAAGAAGAGCAGGAGACTCGCCTTCGCACATATCGCATGCCTTGTTGGAAGAGAATGGCTTTAAGCAACAGAAGTACAAGGCCTTCCACGAACGTTGCATCGAAGAGCGTAAGCGAATGGGTTGCGGTCAATCGGAGGAAATGAACACTTTGTTTCGATTTTGGAGTTACTTTTTGAGGCAAACTTTCAACGTGAAGATGTACAAAGAGTTCTGCCGTCTCGCCGAGGAAGACGCTCGAGCAAACCATCACTATGGTTTGCAATGCTTGTTTAGATTCTATTCATACGGTTTAGAAACACGTTTTCGAACTGCGATATATCGTGACTTTGAAGAGTATGCATTGAGAGATTACGAGAGTGGATCGCTATACGGATTGGAAAAGTTTTGGGCTTTCCATTTTTACTATAAAGGCCCGGAGAAACCAACCATGCGAGACGACTTGAAAGAGATCATGGAAACCAAGTTCAAAACTTTGGAGGACTTTAAGAAAGAAAGAGCGAAGAAGAAAGTCGAGGTATGATGATGACTATGAACAAGGAAAATACGCTAAGCCACAACAGCATGCGCAAAAAGAAAGAGAACATTTTGTGAAGAAAGAAAATAAATAAATAAAATAGATGAGTGAGAATTAACGTACCGTACCACAGTACCAGTGGTACCACGGTACGTAAACTTGATAAATGAATAAATTTAGCTCTTTAGAGGCAGCTACTTCGGGGACTTATTGCCTCCGGAAAGATTAATATATTAACTTCGTAATTATATAAATTAAAACAGATGAAAATCTCTAAACGCATGCTTACTATTTACTTATCTCAAGTTTCTCGTTGCAATGTTCTTCGTGGTGTGTTCTTTACGAAGTGCCAAGAAAGCCAAAGATGGCTTCTCGAAGGTCATCGTTCCCGCTCAACACATATAATATCACTGCCGCGCCAATTGGAACGATAAGACTCTCCACATCGATACCCTGTCTTTGATTGAGTAAACTCTTCTTCATTAACAATGTGGTCACCTTGACAACTCTTGCTTTCCCATCATTCTGCATCTTCAACGCGTTTTGATCTTTCAACGTTTTCGCGACTCTGTACCCCATTTTCTTATACAGTGATCGAGCTTTACTATTCGTACTTTCTACAATCAAGGCGCACTCTTCGAAACCGTTATTCTTCGCCTCCTTTTCACACTCTCTCACCAACGCCTTGGCATAGCCTTTCCCTCTCGCCTTTCGAGAGGTGGCCAAGTTGGCAATAATTGGTACCGTTATTGCAGACCCCAGTGAGAATCTATCTACATCATTCGGAACGTTTTCATAGTCGTAATCGCCTAAATATCGTCGATACTCTACCCCAGCACACGCCAACAAATCGCACGTCTCGTCGTCTCGCACGATAAACATCGCCCCTTTCTTCGCACTTGAGTATCTTTTAGATAAATCAGACGTCTGGGCGCGTTCTAAAGAGCCAATTTCTCGATTGTCTATATTCGATTTACCATTCACGAAGAAAGCGTCGACGAAGCATTCGGCAGCTTCGCGAAAATCACCTCCTCGAGCGCGCTCGATGTCCGCGTTTGCCAACGCCGCGTGGGTACATTTCTCTCTTTTTCTCTGAGGAATCACCTCCGGATGACGTTGTTTTTGTTGAAGAGAATTTAAACTTCGTCTGCTCGTTAAAGTCTGTCGGGAAAGACGAGCAGAAGACGTCGAACACGACGAAGATGTCGATGGAGTGCAAACAAACCGAGCTCGCGCGAACATATCGTCTTTATATATATGTACTTATGTTCTGCGCGTTATTTTTTTGAGATGATGCTTAGAGAGAGTTGTTTTGAAAAACGTAAGAACTCGTGAAGAAATAAAGCACGCGCTGAATATTCCGATTTAACTACACCATCATCGCCTCTTCTCTACTAGTATTCGCCTTCAATCTTCTTCTTCCACCATTCCCGGAAATAAATCTTTCATGTACACCTTTCTTCGCAAAGCATTCGTAAAGCCTTCGTTGTATTTGTACTTGGTCACACCAACTGTCGTCAAAGACTTCAGTTTAGTACTCGCGGTCATTTTGTGTTTATTCCCGCCGGCGAAACCGAGCTCGAGTCTCTCGTTGCCAGCTTTCTTCATCTCATCATACGCGGCAGAATGAGGCAGGTTTACGACGTTTTGATTCCTGAACTGCTTCTTTTCGCCACCTTGGCCTCCTTTATCTGGTGTAAATACGCTTTCTGGATCGAAGTTTCTCGCGCGTTCGCGGATTTCATCCATAGCAACTTCTCGGGCGACCAATTCTCGGGCATTAGGACCGAGCTCTCGACGGTCGACGAGCTTTTCGTTTCTTAACTTTTCTTTTTCATCGTTCATTGCGTTTCGTTGCGCTATCCATTCCTCGCGAGACATGCGGATCGCGACGCCATTCGCAGAGATTGGTTTCGACTCCATTCCAGGAACGCCGCATCCGTATTTTACGAGTTCGTTAATCGCCGGTTGTAAATGTAAACCAGCACCGTACGTCTTTCGATCGAAAGAGCCTTTCAACGATGGTTTCGCGTACGTCAAACCAGCTGAACGCGTCACATCGACCGCGCGTTTCAATTCCTTCGACTCATTTTGCGACATGAAATCGTACCCTGCAGCTCTGCCAACATCAGGAGCAATAATAGTCAAAACGTATGGTAACACGTCAATTGGACTGGATTTGCGCATTGAAATAGATCGCGCATCGGTCTTTGCTTTCTTCATCCATTCCTTCGTGATTTCTCTTTTCCTTTGAAACTCTCTCTCGGCAGCTTTGATTTTTGGAAACTCGATGGAATCCATGGTACTGCAGCCACTCGCGCGATGGTGCACGGAAGCGATTTGACCGTAGAAATAATCCGTCGAATTAGTTCGGTATGAACTTTTGAAAATATCCGCATTAGAAATGTCCTTTGACACCAATGCAAAACTTTCCATCGTTAAATCCTGGAGTTTCGCGTTGGGAAGATTTTCAAAAGTGGACTCTAACAACAAATTGTCGTCTCCAAACGTTTCAAATCTATCGTACATCCAGTTGAAATGCTTTTCCGGTCCCGGATACGTTTTCTCCATGAATGTGTGTCTACCTCTGTATATATCGCGCATCATCTCCAACGCTTTCGCACCAATATCTTTACTCTCGCCGGAAATAGGAGCATCCGCCATGGTAAATTTCGCTCTCCCGAGCGACTTGTATTGTAAATGGTTCAAGCACGCTCGAATATCCAATTCACACGTCTCTGCCAACTGACTGAGCGCTCTTGGATCGGATGAAATTTTCTCCTTTACACTGATTTCTCTTAATCTACCGGTGACTCTCGCTGCTACTGGCGGTCGCATCCTGACGAGCTTCGACACGTCTCTCAACGGCCGCAATGCCGCCGAATACATGTCGTTGCAAATGAGAATAATCGGACGGTTCAATGGACCATTCGAATTTTTCTTGCCACCTAAAGTTCCGTTTACAAGTTTCAAAAGAGTACTCATAGCACTTTTGCCTTCACTTCCGTCACAGATGGCATCAATTTCATCGATAACTAAACAGTTTGGCCTTGCATTTTGGCTACTATTTTTTGTTGAAACGGAGATTCCTTTCATCGATTCCAATACCGACCGCATTTCTACAGCTTGTTTAATGGCTTTAATGAGACCATCAGACGATTTCTGCGTACTCGCAGCGTTAATTTCGACAACTCGGTATCCTGCGTGTTTTGCCGCAATGTGTGCGAGCGTCGTTTTGCCAACACCAGGACCGCCGGAAACCAAAGCTATTTTCTTCATCGGTCTTCCCGATGCATCGTAAATTTCTTCCGTTTTTTGTTGATATTTGCTGCTTTTATTATTACTATTTTGGCCGTTGCTTGCAGTCATAACTGCCGGATTAATAATTGAGTGATGCATCATTTTATCCGGCGGATTTTTGTTAAACACGATTTTGTCCCACGTTTTTAACCATCTCAACAACTCTCTATTCGATCGTTCGTCGGAAATCAAATCGGTAAACTTTCTCGGCGCATATTTCGTCAACCACGACCAGCTAGCAATTTTCGCTTTTAGCTCTTTAATTCTCTTTTTCTTTCTTTGCATCTCGGCGTAGTCTTCTGGGCTCATCTTTTCTTCTTCTGCGTTTCGCATCTCTTCCTCTGTAGGCATCGTGTTCTCTCTGTTCGCTTGTTCCGTCAACCTAGCTGCTAACGCGGCTGATTTTTTCTCTTCAATTTCCATCAACATGTCGTTAATCGGTTCGTTCAACAAGTGAATGCGATTGATCGTCGCCCGAGCGTGGTCGTACCCTTTCTTTCCTTTCTTTTGCGCCAGTTGGTTTTCGCTCAACAAAACATCATTTTCATCATTGGCATCACCATCCAGCTCCCCCAATGGATACTCCTCAACTTTCAAATACACTCTCTTCGTAACATCTTTCGGATCGGTAACGCTCACGACTTTAAATCCCGCCGAAACGGCCTCGGCTGATGTTAACAAAGGCGGAGCATTTCTCGCGACGGATTTGTATCGTAAAAGTTCCAACTCCAATTCTCGTTCTTTCCTTTCCAACTCTTCCCGTTTTCGTTTCTTTTCTTCCAATTCCTTCGCCAGCTCTTCCTCCGTCAAAGACGGTGTTGGGTTCGTCAATCGCTTTTTCGCCCCCGCGATCTCGCCTTCATCATCATTCGCGTTGATAGTGGTAGTTTCAAAATCTTCTTTCGAAGAAGATGGACGTTTATTTGAATTTTGCGTGGCACCGTCGTCGTTCCCTTCGTTCTCCAACCAATCCAAATCTTGCGTCCCGGGTGGATTTTGGGTCCCCGCTGCTCCGGCTTCTTCTCCCTCGTCGTCTTGTTCCGCCAAAAACGCCATGTCTTCTTCGTCCTCGTCGATGTACGTCTCCATCTCGTTCTCATCGTCTATGAGCGCGTCTAAGTCTTCCTCGTCCATTTTTGGTGACCCCGTTGCTTTAATTCGAGTCGAGAATCGATTTTAAATCGAAGCGAAAAAAAAATCGAGCGCTCTTCTCCGTCTCTTCTTTTTCCACCACTCGCACCGAACGAACTGTACGAATGCGAACAAAAGAAGAACGACTTTTGCGCGAATATTATTATTATGATGATGATGATGAATGATGATTTGATGGTGTGTTTTTCTCTTTTGTTTTTGAATTTTTCTTCTTCTTTTTTCGTGTGGCTTTTTTTGAAAAAAGCAAAGGACGGACAAAACAAAAGGAACCGAAAAAAAGAGGGCGGTTGGTGACTGACTCCTTTGGCATTTGGCATTATTTGGGGGTGGGATTCTTCTTTTCCCAACTTTTTACAAAAGGACCCCACAAAAACTCTCCCTCCCCACTCCCCTCTCCAACCCCCGCCTTCCCTCCCCGAAAAAAAAAACGCCCCCTTTCTTCGCGCGTCGTCGTGCCCTCTCTTGGTTGGCGGCTCTCTGGATTTACGCGACGAAGAAATGGAAGGGTATTACTGGACGCAGTTTGGCGTCCTCGCCGTTCTTTGCACGGTGATGGAGTTCCAAAAGTTCACGCAAAAGGAAAAAACGCAAATGCCTTCCTCTTTCGTAAATTTCAGAAACAACTATTTGCTCGTGTATTCGCTGATGATGGCTGGAGATTGGTTGCAAGGCCCGTACGTGTACGCGTTGTATCAGCACTACGGATACACGACCGGGGATATCGGGAAACTCTTCATCGCTGGATTTGGGAGTTCAATGATCTTCGGAACGGTGGTTGGCTCTATGGCGGATAAGCATGGGAGGAAAGCGGCGGCGTTAGTGTACGTGGTGACGTACATCGCGAGCTGCGTGACCAAGCACTGGTCGGATTATTACGTTTTAATGCTCGGGAGGTTTTTTGGAGGCATTGCGACGAGTTTGTTGTTCACGGTGTTTGAGTCGTGGTTGGTTGCGGAGCACTTCAAACGAGGATATGAAGCTGATTGGTTAGACAAAACGTTCTCGAAAGCCATCTTCTTAGGAAATGGATTGGTCTCTATCGTTTCTGGATTAGTGGCGAACTATTTAGTGACTGATATGAGTTTGGGTCCTGTGGCACCGTTCGATGCAGCGACTTGCTTTTTGGCCATTGGTGGCGCGATTATTTTTCTCACGTGGTCAGAAAATACCGGCGACGTCGTCGAAAATGCGAATTTACAGCAGTCATTTTCGACCGCGTACAACGCGATTTTCTCGGACAAGAAAATTTTTTACCTGGGGGCGATGCAGTCTTTGTTTGAAGCATCGATGTACTCGTTCGTGTTTTTATGGACGCCGGCGTTATCGCCAAATGGCGAGGATATTCCACACGGGATGATTTTTGCCACTATGATGGTGGCGTGCATGATTGGTTCATCCATGTCTTCGAGATTGATGGCGAGAACGGATTTGAGAGTTGAAAAATACATGCAATCGGTGTTTTTAATCTCCGCGTGCTCGTTATCCATTCCAGTGTTTATTAAAACGTTCGAGTTGGGCTCGGGCGGATATAAAGGCGGACCAATCACGTTCGAAGGCAAGTTGCAGTTGTTCGGGTTCCTCGTTTTTGAGTTTATGGTTGGTATTTTCTGGCCGTCAATGATGAAAATGAGAGCACAATACGTTCCCGAAGACGTTCGCTCGACTGTGATGAATTTTTTTCGCATTCCTTTGAACCTGTTCGTGTGCGTGATTTTGTATAACGTCGCTTTGTTTCCGTTATCGGCAATGTTTGGGATGTGCACTTTGTTCTTGTGCGCGTCGGCGTTTTTGCAACGCAAATTGGAGTTGATCACCGCGAATAAGTTGCCGGCGTAAGGGAAGAAGCTTTTTTCGGTTATCATTCACTTAATATTCTTATCTTTTTAGTAGACATCAAGAATGTATTGTTATTTTTAAGCTTTAAGCTTTTTTTACCTGTATGTGTAAAAATTCGTACGTATTTTTAACGTTCGTTGCATTTCTTCATAACAGAGACTGAACGCTCTCTTCCTTCTCTTCACGTTCGATCGCAAATGTCGTCTCTGGTTAAGAAAACCGCCCTAGGGAGCATATTCGCTTTCTTTCTTTCCTCTTTCTTCCTCTTCTTGTCCATATTTTTCGCGTTTGCGTTGAGATATTTGGTCTTACCATCCGGCACCGCGATAATGCGAGAGGATTTATTCTTCAACTTCGCGGAGAAAACACCGACTGCGATGGCTTCGTTCGTGGAGCAACCGATCTATTGGGAAGGAGGGAGAACCGGAGAGAATTCTTCGTCTTCTTCTTCCTCTTTGAATAAAGGTCAAGCGACGACAAACATCGTGAAGAAATCGCTAAAGTTACTCCCGTGGTTTTCCAGAAAAGTTCAAGAGCGGATCGTCTCTCCGCATTCCACATTTGACGTGCACGTGCAGTTGGACCTCCCAGACTCGGAATATAATCGAAAGGTTGGGATGTTTCAAGTGAAAGCAGAATTGGTGAATCTGAATGGAGAGACGATATTAGATTCTATGCGACCGACTCTGCTGAGATATCAATCGCCGTTGGTGAGGTGGATGAAAACATTGGCGTATTGGCCATTTCACGTGGCGGGATTCGTGGAGGAGAAGCAAACGATTGACGTGCGAGTGTTTTCAAAGATTAGAGAGAGGAGAGATTTTACGAGAGTTGCGGTGAAGTTATTGCCGAGAGGACAAACAAAGAATGGATTGTTGCCGGAGGTTTATTCGGCGTCAACAACGATCTCTTTACGAATGAACGTTCTGCAGAAAGCGTTGTATTTTTACCCGATTCTGTCGACGGTTTCAGTCGTCGGTTTCAACTGGTTTTGTTTGAACACGTTCGCGGTGATTGTGACTTCGTTGATTATGTTTATGCAATCTGTGTCTGGTAAGGAAGAAGGAACGACAATGATGGACGACGTTGTGCACGCGATTAAATCGACGACGAGTGCAACTATTCGCGGGAGTGACAAGAGACAAGACAAACTTATCGAGTCAATTTTAGCGAGCGAGGACGATACGATCAGCATTACAACGCCGCCCGGGGAGATGTCCTCGGAACCAGCTTCAGACGAAATGGATATTAGGGAAAGAAAAGATAAAATGCCAGCTTCGTATCGAAAGGACGACGAATTAAGACGTCGAAAGTAAAATTATAGAATAATAGAGAAAAAAATAGTTGTTGTAATTGACATACACAAAAGGGAAGACCTTCCCTCGCTCACAGCTGTACAATAAATTACTGTGCGTGTGTATCTTCTTAATTACATTTGCGTGTGTATCCTAGAAATAATGCTATCGGCTATTGCACCCCCTCTCTCGTTTTCGTCCCCTTTCTCTCGTTTATTTTGTCCCTTCTTTCATCCCTGTTTTCAAGTTCTCCATCTGCTCCTCGACAAACTCGTCGATTAAATACGGCCACGCTGCGTCCTTCCCTTCCGCATCGTACCCGAACAAACTCGAGTTATACATCCTCGAAAAATCCAAAATCTGATTCCAAGTATCTCTCGAAATCGCTTTCTTATGCTTTCGGTTTAAGAAATCGCACCATTTATTCAACAGCGGCCACTTGTCTTTCAACAAAAGTTCCCACATCGCGCACGCAATGTCTAAATTCAGCGCCTTTTGATTTTCCTCCTTTGAGAATCTAAACGCGTATTCGTACACCGATTTAAACGCGTACGCGTCCAACAGCTCTTGCCTCATCGCTGGTATTTTTTTCTTCAACTTTACCACCGAATCGCACTGGAAGTGTCTCATCCCTCTCGTGAACTCCTCTTGCGTAAACTTCCCCATCTCTTGCGCGTTCATCTTGTTCGCTACAACTAAACTGACCAAATCTGATTCTGGATCGATGCCTAAATCTCCAAAGAACTGCATGATCCCTTCGGCGTCGATTTCTTTCTTATCTGCCTGCGTTTCTTTCTTCGTTTCTTCCGATTGGTACTTCTCGAAAAACTCCTTTACGGTTGATTCCGAGAACGTCGTCGTCGTCGACGCTGGAGCAGCAGCAGTCTTTTTTTGCGACGGTGGATTTTCAAAGTAGTCCGATACCGCCGCTTGTAGGTTCCACGCGTGCGTCTTCAAGTACTTCATGGCGTTCGCCTTCGTCGCTCCCGCGACCGCAACGAACTCGTGGACGCTTTTCTTCTGTCCCGCGTTCAGTTTATTCATTTTTTTTTATCTTTCCTCGTTGGTGTTGGTGTCGTCGTTGTGTTGTTTTTGTCTCGCGCAAAAGTGTTTTGCGTTCCTTTGCGTGTTTTGAAGAGAAGAGGGAGGCGTTTTTTTCGCTTCTTTTTTTTCACTTCTTCTTTTTTCTTTTTATATTTAGGAGGAGGAGTCAGAAAGGAGCCCGCACACTCTCGTACTTTTGACTCGTTTGGGACGACGACGA
>Ga0115011_10002073_pt1 | contig 14046 bp, 4 predicted proteins | sample TroAtlMetagenome_2_FD_88705 | JGI IMG/M metagenome (GOLD analysis project Ga0115011, IMG submission 88705) | Marine eukaryotic phytoplankton communities from Atlantic Ocean - Tropical Atlantic ANT8 Metagenome | ecosystem: Environmental > Aquatic > Marine > Oceanic | place: Tropical Atlantic...
CAAACCGTTCTCCTCAATACCTCCTTTGCTATTAATTCGAAAACGATTTTCGAATTTAGAACCTTTCACTTTAGTACCATTTACACTGTAAATCTCCTTGCGTCCTTGAGTGCTACGAAACTTGAAGTCCGTATTTGGCATATCCATTAAAGTTGAATCTCGATAATGCGTCACGTAAAAGTCCAATAGTCCGTTTCCATCTATATCAGCAATAGCTATAGAAGTCCCTCCCGGGATGGCGAGACCTTCTGGCTCTATAGCTACTTGTTGGAATTTATCGCCATCGTTTCTATATAGTCTTGTTTCACTGTTAACACCGTTAACTATTAAATCTATATCATTATCTCCATCTAAATCCGCAAAACTTGCACCTGTCGAATCCAGCCCTAAGCAGTCGACTCCAAATTCCTTACCTAACTCTTTAAAACGCCATTGTCCTTGATTTAAATACAAATGATTAGAACCATCTAATCTGCACAAATAAATATCACACAAGCCATCATTGTTTACGTCACCTAAGGCTACTCCTGAACCGTTAAGGTACACTTGGTTAGATAAAGATTTTTCTTGAGGAAGATCGTTTTGAAATTGAATTCCTGTTTCCTCTTTAGATAAAAGTGTAAAACCAGAAAGTGCCTCTCCCGAAACTGCAACCTCACTCCATTGATAAAATCCCGGCTCGCTCTTATTTGAATATAAAAGGACCTCTGGCATTAAACATATTAACGCTATAAGCCAATATTCTTTATTATTAATTCGCAATCCGAACCCCATCAGTTTGTGATATGATTATTGTTTTAGCACCAGCTGGAACAGGATAGACAGATGATTCAGAATCATGCCATTTAACATGGAATTTTGCGTTCTGATCATTTGTAGCAAATACTTGAGCTAAACTATCTTGTGATAAATATCCTCCGCCTATGCGGATTTCGCGCTTAGGCCCATTAATATCATTAGATTCTAACATAATAGTAGTGCCTACGCATAAATAATTATCATTATCCCCCTTCAAAATGACCCTAATACCGGAGCGACCAGTTTGATTAAAATATAATTTAACCGAATCGTTATTTTGAGTTGTTGCAATATCGACTCTACCGTCTCCATTAAAATCAGACGCCACGCTTCCTCTAGACTGCCCAAGAACAGCAATGCCGGATTTTTTGCTGTCCATTGTTACAAACCCTCCTTCCCCATTACCTAAAACCAACTGTCCAAGCCCTGCGTCATATCGTGAAGTTTCTGGCTCAACATCAAAAAAATTCTGAGCCAAATAAATATCCTCATTTCCGTCTCCGTTAAAGTCGGCAATCGAACATCCAAAAGCTGATGTGAATTGACATTCTGCAGGAAGCGATGACTTGGAAAAAGAATCTCCATTATTAATGAACACTGAAGTATCGAGGGAGTTAAGCTTAAGAACTTTTGGTCTTTCATCTAAAGGCTCTAACAACGAATCTATACTTGCCATACTAAAGGCTTTGTACGATTGATACATACCCAGCACCCAGGGCATCACCTTTGCTATAGTATCACGATCTCGAAATGGGACTCTTTTCTTCATTTTAAGATCAAAAACCGTCTCTACTCCCTCTACAAATCCGTCTCTATTATAATCGGCAACATACATCCAAATTTCATCTCTGATAAATTGATTGTATTTACAATTACGACCAATATTAGTGATCACGATATCCATGAGTCCATCATTATTGAAATCCCCAGTAGAAATTCCATTCCACATTCCGTGGTAATCAGACATCATCCATTTTAACGACCTATCGGTAAAATTACCGTTATGATTAATTAAAATCACTGGAGAACCCCATTGGCGTGCCAGCAAGAGATCTGGATCATCATCATTATCAATATCACTAAATACCGCACCGGAAATTGATCCGATGTTATTTAAGACTGAATTACCCGCATCCCTTTTAAATATACCGTTAATATTTAAATATAACTCAGATGAGAGATTTAAATAATTATCATTATAGCTTGAGCAATTCCCTACAAATAAATCGAGATCCCCATCCCTATCGACATCAGCCATGGCCATAGGCCCAAAGCCCGTGGGAACTGAGCTTTGTATAACCCTTGAAGAGTCCTTAGTATATTGTATTAATGAATTCCCAATTGCTAAACCGTCTTCATAGTTCGTTTGTGCACCAATTAGTTCCACATTGTTTTCACTATTAACAAAAGGAAGCACAGATAAAGTATCACGAATCATCTTTTTACCACCACCCCACTTAAATGCCTGATTGAATTTGGTCTTATTATCATTAGAAGAAACACCTTGTATCCAATGCCCCTTACTGCCACTCATTATTAATTCATCAAGCAAATCTCCATCTAGATCAATTGCGCTTAACCCAGGGCCAAGGGAGGATCTCCTAACAGCAAGAAGCGGCCTTGTTTCAAAATCATTATATTCGTTTTCCTTATGAGGCATTAAAGCTACAGGCAATACTTCTTTAAAAATTGGTGTAATTTGGTTTGCACCAATTAGACCACTTGATTTGCTTACATCATCGGAATAATCGACTTCTACATATGTATTTAACGGAATACTGGATAATTCTACCATCTTACCAGCAGGCCAAAGAACACTTATGTCAACCCTCTCAGATTTGCCCGGCACTCCGAAAACACACAATGCTTGATCAGACGATAAATAGCGCCCCCCTGAAACCACGGTCTGACTTTGGCTTAGCCCTGCAGAGCTAACTTTCACTACAGCACCTACTGCGCGTGTGTTATTCCTGGGGCCATTGAGACGAATTGCAACTCGATCATTTGCTCCAACATTTTCATATACAAAAGCAGTCTCATTAAGATTGTTAATAACAATATCTAAATCCCCATCATTATCTAAGTCCCCTGCAGCCATTCCATGTGATATGCCTGATTGACTAAAACCAAAGTCGTTACTGCGGTCGGTAAATGTTAAATCTTTGTTGTTTTGAAAAATTAAATTTGGAGTCATTAGTTTTGGATATTTCATCATGCTGGAGACATGTCCTTCTCGAGTTCTTGGGGAATTGGCAACAATATTAAGCATGTCAGCGTCAAGCACATCAGCCTCATTCCCAGTAGTGAGGATCAAATCCTGATAACCGTCCAAATCAACATCCAAGAACCTGCTGCTCCAAGTCCACTCACTTGCCGCTAGACCAGCATAGTAAGCAACCTCAGCATATGTGCCATCACCACGATTTAGCTGCAAGGTGTTCCTGCCAAACTCTGGCTGATAGATTTTATTTGAAGCAGGCAACAGGAGATCAATTCTTAATGAGTTAGCACGCTGAGTGTGACGGCGATCCATTCTGACAGAAAGCATATCAGCTACAAAGAAGTCATCATAACCATCTAGATTTATATCAGCACAATCTACAGACATTGAAGACATGCTCGAATTTCGAATAGTTCGATAGTCTGCTAACTTAAACACTCCTCCTCCCTGATTAATCCAAAATTTGTCAACCGAATAAAAATAATCATTACAAACATAAATATCGGGCAAATTGTCATTGTTAAAATCTCTTATCAATACACTAAGGCCCCAATCTAGCGGAGGCTTATTCAATGGCGATCCATTTGCATCAAGGAACTTTCCATTAACCCAGCTAATCGGCTTGAACCTTCCTGAACCGAGATTCTCATAAACAATGTCCTGTTCCCCAAGTTCTACAACATTAACACCGTCAGATCTGCCTGACTTCACATATGTAAAACGATTTGAAGGCGTAACATTAATTTTTCCGCCTTCTTGAGAAACTTCAACATTAACTCCTGGAGGTCGGTCTTTGTAATTAGTTGTCCTGTAATTCGTTACATATAAATCCAAGTCCCCATCCATATCTAAATCAGCCATGGACATAGATGTTGCGCCAAGTTTTTGAAACAGCCCCGAATCTTTCTTTTCGGAAAATGTTCCTTTTCCATTATTTAAAAATAATCTAGTCCCTTTAGACAAACCAGTTACCAGTAAATCGTTATCGCCATCACCATCAACATCTTCAATTAGAGCTCCTGTTGAATATTGCTTTGCGCAGTTAACGCCAGATTGAAGCGTAATATCGTCAAATTTAAAACCTCCATTGTTTTTGTATAATTTATTGTCCGTCTGGAGACCGCAAAAGTAAATATCAGGCAAATCGTCTCCATTTATATCTCCAATTGCGACTCCTGAACCATTCGCCAAATTCCTGTTTCTGGCTACAAGTCGGCGTGATAATCTATTTGAAAATGATACATTTGAATCCTGTGGTTGATGCAATTTAAAGCCATTTGCATTGTCTGAGGCAGACTTCTTAGTTTTTACATCCCTAATTTTGGCTATTCGATATGTATTGTGATTAACCCACTCTAAAGCATAAGTAAATTGAACAATACTGAGCAGACATATTAAACTAGCAATATAACGAAGCATGTTCATTTCAGATTAACAACTTTGCCATCCATATGAAGCTCCACAGATTTAGATTTGGCAGAAATGCCATATTTAACTTTTTTGGAATTCGGCCAAGTTACTTCCACAATGTTATCTTGATCAATTTTCGGAAAAACCACGGTTGCACTATTGCTAGCCCAATAACCAGATCCAGATTGAATCTCTTTTATAAAACTAGGACTAGTCGAACTAATTTTCGCACCAATTGACCAAGGATTCCTTATAGTTCCTTTAAGCCGAATTCTTACACCTGGCTTGCCATTAGAGTTTAGATAAAGTTTCGTTATTTCTGAATTCTGACTAACTACCAAGTCAATACGGCCATCTTGATTGAAATCTGATGTTGCACAAGCCCTCTGCTCTCCGTAAATCTTTATTCCGCTATCTATTGAAGAAACAGCTCTGAAGCCGCCGTTGCCATTTCCTCTCAAAAGCAAACCTCTTCCAGAATCACTTCGTGAATATTCAGGGTTAGTAGCAAAGAAATTCTGAGCAAGAAAAACATCCTGAAAAGCATCTCCATCAAAATCTTCAACAACAACGCCAAAAGAAGCTGTGAGTTGAGCTTTGACTGGCAATGGAATAAATTCCATAGGCTCATTTGACTTATTAATAAATATCCCCGACCTGAATTCTGCAACGTCAAGATAGGCAGCTTTTTCAACAGAACTGCCAAAAGCATTACGAACGTTACTCTTACCAAGGGCTTCAAACGTGAGAATATTTTCCCTTATTGGCGGCAATGCTGCCCTTAAGATGTTCAACCTGCGATCCGGTTTCCATTCATTTTCAATTAAAGATGCTTCAATTGCCGCAGTAGCACCATCGCCATATAAGTCTCCATAATAAACCCTTTTGGGTTCTCTTGAAGTTGGCTTATGCCTCCAGTTAAGACCCCAATTTGTTGCTATAATATCTATAAGTCCGTCATTATTAAAATCGCCAGTCGCAACACCATTCCACCATCCTGTTAATTTCGAAAGACCAAGTTGATCCGTAATTTCAATTGGACTCCAATCGTTATCACCCCAAGTAAAAACACGTAATGACCCCCAATGTTGTGCCGTAATAAGCTCGGGCTTCTCATCACCAAATACATCACTGAAAACTGCACCTTGAACCATTCCTAACTTATCCCATTTATATACAACCTTAGCACTCCCATTTTCGAATTTCATTAATGCCGAATCTGCGGGGGCAGGATAATGAGAAGGAATTATCTGGCCGCCAATAAATACTTCAAGCACCCCATCTCCGTTGATATCTGCCTGACACATAGCACCAGTGCTCCCATTAATGCTCGCACGAATCGCAGAAGTCTTCTGTTTTGGGAAATCATACAATGCTGCAGATGGAAGCTTCGCTGAGCCTGACTCATAATTTGACACTCCAACAATTAATGAGACTAGGCCTTTATCTGAAAATGTTGGCAGAATCATAGTTTGATCCCAGTTAGTTTTAAGAAGCATTTTAGAGGTTACAGACTCAATCTCGCCTCCTTTCATAGTACGATAGACAGACAGTCTTCCTCCTGACCCATTACTGATAATTAAATCGTCGAAACCGTCTGAATCAATATCTACCCAACTTATCCCAGGTCCTGATTGACTATACTTTATTGGAATTAATAATTGCCTTTGAAAGTCCTCATAGGGTCTATCTTTATGCCTATGATTAAGTAAATCGGAAATATCATCGAATAGAGATTGTCTTTCATTTTCCGCATCCTCATTCCTTTTCATCAATGAGGGTTCATTAAAAGTATACGAATAATCTGGCCTAATACTACTGACAGACTGAATAGCACCACTTGGCCAAGTGATCGAAATATCAGAAACCTTATTCTGAACACCAAAAGCACGAACTGATTGATCTGAGGATAAATATCTTCCAGCACTTATAACCTCTTGTTTTTGAGCTAAGCCATTTTGAGTAACAACAATTTTAGCTCCAATTCCATTTATATTTTTAATGCCATTTAACTGAACACGAACCCTGGGCTTAGAGGATAGATTTTCGTATATTCCAGCACTATCAAGTAAATTATTCATTACCACATCCATATCTCCGTCATTATCAAGATCCGCCAAAGCCATTCCTTGAGAAATGCCAGATTGATCAAAGCCCCATTGAGATGAATAGTCGGAAAACGTCCCATCTTTATTATTTCTAAATGCAACGTTGGGGGTTTTTAAATGAGGAAATTGCGATATCAAATTCAAAACCTTGCTTTGAGAAAGTCCTTTTTCGTTTTTTTCGCGATCAATTACAGCCGCCATATCAGCATTTTGGAAATCTCTTAGTTGCCCGTTTGTAATCAAGATGTCCTCGTAACCATCAAAATCCACATCAACAAAAATCGGCCCCCACGACCATTCTGATGCTTCTACATTCGCATATCGAGCAACCTCTTCAAAAGTATTATCTCCTCGATTCACCTGAAGCGTATTACGAGAAAATTGTGGCCTGCTTAATAAAAGCGACTGATCTTCATTGCTTGAAATTAATTCTGACACTTGCAAATGCCTCATTGCATGGGACCTGCTCAGCATATCGACAACAAAGAAATCAAAATCCCCATCTCTATCAAAATCTGCAAAGTCTACACCCATAGAAAAGGTCGATGTGTTTCTCAAAGCTAATTTTGGAATCGCCCTAAAACGCCCTTTCCTATCGTTAATCCAAATACGATCAGGAGTGAACAGATCGTTGCAGACATATAAATCCTGATAGCCATCCTGATTAATATCAGAAAATCTTGCAGCCAAACCCCAGTCCAATGGAATTGCGTCAAACTTCTGCCCGGATTCGCTTAAAAAATAGGCTGTATAATCAGCTTTTTCAAACAAACCATTGCCATCATTAATAAACAGAAAATCTGCCTCACCGTACTCGAGAACATTTCGATTTTTAGATATTTCAAAACGCCCTTTTAAATTTGGATTCGCGGCAGAAACGCCGTTAACCGAAACCACTCTTGGCTTATCATTTACCATCCGAACCCTAATACGAGTGTTTGGTCGGTCTTTAATTGTTGTAGGGTGAAAATTAGTTACATAAACATCTAAATCCCCATCATTTTCAATATCAGCGAGAGTCATAGACATGCTCCCGGCATTTGATTTAAGACCCGACTCATTTGTAGTTTCAGTAAACTTTAAATTATTATCATTACGGAAAAGCCGAGTGCCTCCACCTAAAGCATTAACTAATAAATCCAGATCTCCATCACCATCAATATCAGCAAATGCAGCAGCAGTTGAGTCTTGCCCTAAACATGAGACTTTTGAGATATCTGTAACATCGGAAAACTTCCAGCCGCCTAGGTTGCGATATAATCTATTACCATTTTCCAATCCGCAAAAATATAGATCGCACAAGCCGTCATTATCTATATCCCCGGCGGCCACCCCAGATCCACTTAACAGATTTCGATTTCTAATTGATCTCTCATTATCTAATAGATTATTGAAAGTAATATTAGTTATGTTTGATTTAATCCTCTTAAAACCACTCATTCCATTCTTATTAAATTGAAGCTTAACAGCACTCCATAGTTCACCTTTAATATTGTCCTCTGCACAAACAACAGCAAAGGCTCCAAGCAATACAGCGGGCAATAAAAGCCGAAAGAACTTACACTCCCCGGTTTTCATTTAGCGGGCTCCTCTATCTTTATTATTTTAGAATCAGGTAAAATGCTCGTTTCGGACACCTTACCATTCGGCCAAACTACTCTCACCTTATTCAAGGAGGGATCACTCAAAGGCAGAATCTGAAATGCCGAATCTTGAGAGCGATAGCCACTGCCTCCTTTAATCTCACGAATTGGCCCCTTTTTAAAAATGGACACCAATTGAATTTTAGAACCTATCGCTTTAGGGTTATTTTTTAATCCTTTAAGCTGAACAATTAACCCTCTCTTTCCATTACGGTTTTTATACAATTTACTTTGACCATTGTTCTGCCCAACTAATAAATCAACTTTACCGTCACTGTCGTAGTCTGAAAAAGCAGCTCCTCGTTGATCCCCAGTGATATCCAATCCGCTTTCCGATGGACTTAAGGAAGTGAAATCGCCATTTCCGACACCTTTTAGCAACACACCCCTTCCTGCATCAAGACGTGGAAATGCAGGTCTAGTACTAAAGAAATTTTGCGCAAGAAAAACATCTTCGTAGCCATCACCATCAAAATCTGAAATTGATATGCCAAAAACAGGAGAAAGTTGAGCGGCTAGCGGTAAATCTTTCATTTCAAACCTATCTCCTTTATTTAAATAAACTACCGATTCTAGTTTCGTTATATTGATTTTTCTTAATTGATCGTTCTGCGCACCAAGTAGTTGATCCGTAGTTGCAGCTGCATAATCAGAGTATGTCGAAAACAGTTCTTGTAAGAACGGAATAGCACCTAATGTTTCACTGTATGTTCTAACAGGGGATAGTTCACCAATATCGCTAGGATAATAAGACTCAAACACGTCATTAATCCCTCCGCCACTCAAGTCGCCTAGATGCCACACTAAATCGCTGTCACGGTAAATCTCATATCCCGAGTTCCCACCTAAATTCCCACATATTAAATCAAGTCTACCATCACCATTAAAGTCTCCACTGCTAACACTATTCCAAAACCCTATTGCTTTGCTAAACCCCATCATCTTAGTCACATTACTAAGGACACCTTCTTTATTTTGGAAAATCAATATTGGGCCAGGGTCACAGGAGACAACTAATTCCGGCAAATAATCCCCGAGGACATCCGTCCAAACTGCACTACTGACTGAGCCTATATTAGATAAAGCCTCCTGTTGATACTTATTAAGCTTAAATTCCCCATTTACATTTTCAAGCAACAGAGAGTCAACCGGAATTGGATATGAACCAGCCTTACATCTCCCGCCAACGAATATGTCTAAATCCCCATCACCGTCATAATCGGCGCTACAAAAAGTTGAATAAGCAATCTCTCCAGCATCAAGTAAATTTATTGGCTTAGATGAACTTCTTATATGTTTTTCAATTGCTGCGCCAATCGTTAATCCATCTTCATAATTAGACTGAAGAATGAGTAATTCTTTTTTGTTAGAATCTATTTCCAATAAAGCAACCTGATCTCTTGCGTTTAGCCTGTTAAGAGACTCTGGTTCTAACTTTTCAAAACCTCCTTTCTTATCATTTAAATACAACCCAATCTTACCTCCTCTGCCAGACGGTATCGCGACATCGTTATGACCGTCATTGTTCCAGTCCAGCCAAGCCACCCCCGGGCCTTCTTGACTTAGCTTTTTAGGCAACAAAGACTGACGTGAATAATCATTATATGATTGATCCACGTGATTATGCCCAATGATATGACTAACATCTTCAAAAAGTGGAATTGAGGCGCTCTCAGTTATCGCTTTGTCTACTGAAGATCTTGATTCATGAATTTCATAATGAGAATTAGGGGTAACATCATTAACATTACTTACTCTCCCACTAATCCAGATCACCTTTATGTTCTCAATCTTTTCTTTTGCAGCGAATGTTCTTCTGGCCTCATCCCCTGATAAATAACGCCCACCACTAACTATCTCCTGCGATTGGTGTAGGTTTTTAGATCTCACAATAATCCTAGCTCCTATACCATGAGAATTAGGTTTTATACCTTTAAGTGTTACCGTGATACGAGGTGCTATGCTGTTGTTTCGGTATAAGCTAGCGGGTTGATTGAAATTATTAACAGCAATATCTAAATCCCCATCGTTGTCTAAATCGGCCAGCGCCATTCCGTGTGAAATCCCATTATTATTAAAACCCCAAACTTCACTGCATTCATTAAATTTCATGTTACCATTATTGCGAAATGCTAGGTTTCTTAAAACAAGCGGTTTGAACATAAAGCGTAATTCAAGGAGTTCTCGAGGAGTTCTTTTTCTTATCTTCTTCAACCTTTCTCCTTCATTAGTAACATCCATATCCTGCATATCCAAAGGATGCCCGGTAGTAATCAAGAAGTCCTCAAACCCATCTAAATCCACATCAATAAATACAGGCGCCCACGACCACTCTGTCGCTGCTAATCCAGTATAGAACCCAATTTCAGCATAAGATTTATTATCTTGGTTCAGATAGACAGTATTATAACTGTACTGAGGGCGGTCGTCATACTTTCCCAGATAAAGCTCTGGAGGCTTACGGTTGCTTAATTGCGTGTTACGAAGTCCGTGTTTGCGGCTTAACATATCGGCGACGATAAAATCATCTAGGCCATCACGGTTAATATCAGAAAAATCGACTCCCATTGAGAAATGGCTGCTTTTTCGAATAGCCAAACGATCAATTGCCTGAAAAACACCCTTCCCTTGATTTATCCAGACTCTGTCTGGAGATTCAAAATCATTACAAACGTATAAATCTGGACGGCCATCTTGATTCATATCACGAAACATCACTGACAGCCCCCAATCATAAAGAGGATTATTCAACGGCATGCCATCTTCATTCAAAAATGATCCTTTAGTAAAAGGCACTGAAGCAAAACGTCCTTTGCCATCATTCAAAAACAAGGCATCTGTTTGCCCATTTTCAATTATTTTTCCGTTTCCTTTTAAGGTAAATCGACCAATAGAATTTGAATCGGCAAGGGATCTTCCGTTAACAGACACAACAACTGGTTTACCATTTACATTGCGCCCTTTTAATTTCGTTCCAGGTTCATCACGTATCGTCGAAGTACGGTAATTAGTAACATATAAATCCAGGTCTGAATCACCATCTATATCGGCCAATGCCATAGACATTCCTCCCTTCCTAAGATTAATAGGCCGAATAGCTCGAAATGCACCCTCTCCAGTATTAAGCAAGACCCAAGTCCCCTGCCCAATAGAATTAACAACTAAATCTAAAAAACCATTTCCGTTAACATCAGCAAAAACACAACCTGTTGAAGCAATATTACCACCCCTTACCTTCGCCTTAGAAGTTACATCTTCGAATTTCCAATTACCCAGATTTCGGTAAAGCTTGTTTTCAGAATCAAGCCCACAGAAAAAAAGATCACACAAACCGTCTCCGTCGTAATCACCAGCTGCCACACCTGAACCATTCAGGTAAATCTGATTAGTTGTATAACGTTCTTTTGAAAGGCGATTTACAAATGCAACACCCGTTTCATTTGTGCTAACTTGACTGAATCCTGACTGCCCGCTCTTCGGTACATTTAACTGTCTGAAATTAAATCCTTCTGCCTTCTCCCAATCCTCAGATTTAACAGCCCCGCAAAAGAATAGAAACCAAACCCATAAAATTATAATAATTTTAATAGATGAGGCTTTTAAATTGCAGCTATTGAGCACGTCCCAATATCGCTTGAATCATTAGCCGACCTCAAGCCCATACGGTATATATTTCAACTCCTTGTTATTTAGAACGTATTTGCCTGTAAGTATCAATAAAACCAGTACTTATATCATCATCAGGCGAAATGAAGGCGATGTGAGCCTTAGGCAAGTTATAGAACGGAATAGTGGGATAACGATGATGAACAGAGTGATAACCCTCATTATGAGTAAAGAAATTAAGCACCTTTCCTATGTTAGAGCGAGAGCCCGTACGAGTATTATAGTGCTCTTCAATTTCTGACCAATAATTAAGAATTGGATAAACCCAAAGCAGAGGAATAACCCAATACAGTAAAAGATTTTGCATTTGTCCAAGCATCCAACAAGTAATAACTAAAGGAGTCCAAAACAAAATCAACTGTATCCAATTTTTCCGATCCAAGGTGGCATTGCCGTGGCGCAAATAATGCAAAGTAGGGAAAAACGTGAAAGGCTTTACAAACCATATAAAGAAAATATTTGGATTTTGGTTTGTAAGCCCGTAAATCTTATAATCTGCCGTTGTTTGATCCTTATCACTCATTAAGTGTTTATGATGATTCAAATGCTCCACTTGATAATCGCTCATAGTTTGCAAAAAAGGCCAAGCGTATAGAAATTGCAAATAATGATGGAGGCGCCTAGATCGAAAAAGATTATAATGTGAAGCTTCATGCAAAATAGCCTCTGCAAGAGAGAACTGCATTACACCTATTAACCAAACGCATGCCAACCAAGCTAACCAATGATTCAGGGCCAAAGATATCGACACACAACCAATAATAAACAACCAGTCACGAAAAACTGCCCATAAACCAATGAATGTATTTCGCTCGACGTAGCTCTTAGGGACATCAGCTCGCAGAGGCTTATCAGATTCTTTTTCAGGTGTTTTCACATCAGTTAGTTCTCCCCACCAAAAGAGGGGTTAGGTTTTATCAAAAACTAATCAATGAATCAACGCTTTCGGATTAAATGGACTTCCTTTAATTCTATCGCTTCACCACCTGGAATCTCAAGTGCCCGTAACTTTAATTTCGTAAAACCTTTGTTAAGTTTCACTACTCCCAAATCCATGGTCCCCCAAAGTTGCTCATACACCTCTTTTCTATTTATGCGATCTGCGCTTGGCATCATTTTACTTTCAAATGGTTTCATTACATTAAATTTCACGGATGAATTAGACACCTCAAGCTGAAGCTTGCTTCCGATATCTCCTTTTCCACATGCATACTTGAGTAATATCTTGTATTCTCCCTTGCGGATTACATTTAAGCACCAATATGGATAAGCACTCGTACTCTTCCAGTTATCAATCCAATCATTCGCCCAGCCAGCAGGACCATTATAACTTATGCCATGTCGACTCGCATTCGGTCGGACCTTTTCTGCTGGAAACAAATAGGCATAATGCCCTTCAAGAATAACTTTATCTCTCTCTTTGTGACCAACTTGAATTGCAACCGAATCAAAACCATCTAATGTCACTTTGCGAAACCAATCTTTATAAGCAATTTTAAATTTAAATAATTGATCAACTTTAATACTCGCAAGATTCTTTTTTTGATCAGGATCATTCAACATATCATACAATTCCCACCCTCTGCGCTCGTCTACAGCACGCCATCGTTTTGAGCGAACTGCTTTCTTTGAATCCTTCAGCTTAGTGCCTCCCCAGGCTGTAAATAGCAAGCGCTCCTCCCAGACTGTGTTTTTGTCATCAATTAAAGGAACTAGGCTTTTACCATCTAGCGGCTTGGTTTTGTAGTCATTGATTCCGCACAAGTCCATAATAGTAGGAAGTAGATCAATATGTGCTGCTATTGTACTAACCTTAGAACAGGGCTTAATTCTAGATGGATATCTTATAAACAAAGGCACTCTAACTCCTCCTTCATGCGCACTGCCCTTACGGCCTTTCATATTTGAGTTATAGCGAAGGCCGTTAGGGCCATTGTCAGTCAGAAAAACAAAGATCGTGTCGTCATCTATTTTCAACTCCTTCAACTTAGCTAAAACCCTGCCCATATTATAATCTATATTTTCCACCATTGCATACGCACAAGCTACTTTAGGGTCTTCAATTCCTCTATCTATGTACTTTTTGAAATAATTGTCTGGAACCTGCCATGGCGTATGCGGCGTATTATAAGGCAGATAGCAAAGAAATGGCTTGGACTTATTTTGCTCTATAAAGCTAATTGCAGCATCTGTTAAAGCA
>Ga0115011_10002077_pt1 | contig 14032 bp, 14 predicted proteins | sample TroAtlMetagenome_2_FD_88705 | JGI IMG/M metagenome (GOLD analysis project Ga0115011, IMG submission 88705) | Marine eukaryotic phytoplankton communities from Atlantic Ocean - Tropical Atlantic ANT8 Metagenome | ecosystem: Environmental > Aquatic > Marine > Oceanic | place: Tropical Atlantic...
CGGCGAAGATCATCGCCGATCCCGTCCACCGTCGTACGGTTGTCACCGATAAAGACATCGCCATCATTCTGGATGGAGATGAACACCGGCGTGGGCGGGTTCGGCTGCGGTTCAGCCGCAGCGGTGGGCAGTTTCACCTCCACCGACACAGTGGCCAAAGGCGCGGCCACCATGAAGATGATGAGGAGAACCAGCATGATATCAACGAAAGGCGTAACGTTGATCTCGCTGTTCTGCTCGACGTGATACTTTCCGCCGCCGCCTCCTGAGAGTTTCGCGGCCATGAGGCTTACGCTCCCTTGTCGAGCTGACGCGAGATGGCGTTGAGCAGCTCAGCCGCAAAGCCGTCCGAGCGCGTGCCGTAGGCGGCGATGCGGGTGTTGAAGTAGTTGAAGAAGATAACCGCCGGGATAGCCGCGAACAGACCGATACCCGTGGCCAGCAGGGCCTCGGCGATACCGGGAGCCACGACGGCGAGGTTGGTGGTGTTCGACTGGGCTATACCGATGAAGGAGTTCATAACGCCGTACACGGTACCGAACAGACCGACGAACGGAGCGGACGAACCGGTCGAGGCCAGGAACTGCTGGCCACCCGACAGACGGCCGGCGAGGCTCGACTGGACGGCGGAAACGGCCGTCGAGGCGCGGGTGATGGTGGCATCGCGATGCTCGCCGGTGACCGACAGGCCCGCCTGACGCGACAGTTCGACTTCTTCAGTGGCCGCCGCAGCCATATCGGCCAGCGGGTTGCCGTCAAACTCGTCCGACGTGGCGATCTTGCGCATGTCGGCGATCGTGCGGGCGCCGCGGAAGTTCTCAAGGAAGCGGTTGGTCTTCGAGTTCAGACCGCCGAACTCCATCAGTTTGATGATCAGGATCACCCAGGTGAAGATTGAGGCGACCAGCAGACCGATCATCACGACCTTCACGACGAGGCCGGAGTCGTTGAACATCTTGATCGGGGTCAGCTCTTCACCGCCGTGACCGCCAGCGGCTTCTTCCGTGGCAGCCGCTTCTTCGGCAGGAGCCGCAGCGGCGTCAGCCGCCGGAGCTTCGGTGGTGGCCTCGGCCGTGGCCGGGGCGGGCGCCGTTTCGTCCTGAGCCAGGACCGGCGAGCTCGCCATCAGGACGGCAGCGCCGGCCATTGCGAGGAGGATGTTCGTCTTTTTGCTATCGCGCATAGTTCGCCAGTTCCTGCGTTGTGGTCTGACCATGAAACCCTAAAGGACCCGACCACAGCGGTCGTACCCCAGTTGAAACTCTGACTTTTCGACGCCGGGCCCGGGAGGGGTCCGTCATCGAAACGCCTTCGGATGCGACCGGTTGCCGAATGGAACCGGTGTCGGTGACAGATGCCTCCGGACCTCGGTCCGAAACCCTCTGGCGCCCCACCCAAGAAAGCAGTCACGCTCCCTTTGGCGAACGCATAACAGAGCGTCAAGTGCGCGGAGGCGCTTTTCCCCCGGCGCGAGAACGCCTGTCCCCGAGGCACAACCTTGCCCCGGAAAACGACATTTTCATGATATCTGGAATTTCCTTCCCTGCCGGGCGCAAGGAAGTGGTGCCTGGGGGCGGATTCGAACCACCGACACGCGGATTTTCAATCCGCTGCTCTACCAACTGAGCTACCCAGGCGCGCTCCGGCGGGCGGGAGCGGGGTCTATAGGCGAGCGGATGCAGGGTGTCCAGCGTCCTCGATCAAAGTCTGCATCAGTCCTCCCTGTCGTCCGGCGACAGGGGGTCTGCGGGCTCGCCGGGAAGGACATAGACACCGCCCAGCCACCGCTGCAGATCGACCTCCGAGCAGCGCTTCGAACAGAAGGGCCGATAGTCCGGATGCGAAGGATTCTTCTTGCAGATCGGGCAGTTAGCCATACTCAGCCTTCGCGTATCCCATAGGTGCCAGGTGCCCGTCCGCCGTCTCCGACCAGCCGCGCCCGTGGCCCGAGGCCGGCGACCAGCGCCGCCATTTCCCCTGCCTCAACGTCGGACACTGCGAGGCTGATCCACGGCGCGGACCGGTTGACGTGCAGGGCGTGGCGCAGCGCGCGCACGGCCTCAATCTGATCTGCCCGGCGCCGGCGCTCGCCGGCCGCGCCGAACAGCGCCTCCTCGATCGGCGTATGTCGCCAGGGAATCGACAGCTGCAGCAGGCCGAAGCGGCTGAGTGGCCCGAATGTGACACCGGTGTCCTTAAACGCTGCGCGGGCGGCCTTGAGCACCGGATCCGGCGCCAGCGCCGTGCCGACCAGATCGATCACCACCAGCCCGCCCCAGCGCTTCAGCCCGATGTGACGGGCCGCCAGCCCCAGCCCCTGCCGATTCGCGGCCTCGCGGGCCCGGGCGCCGTCCCGACCGGCCACCCCAGCAAAGTCCAGGTCCACGGCAACCAGGGCCCGCGTGCGCTCCACTGCGACATTCAGTCCCTCCGCCGACACGACGGGTGCCAGCGCCGTCTCGCGCGCCGTCCGGACCGCCTCGATCGCCGCCGCGCCGGACCCGGGCAGGATGTCCGGCGCGACCCGGGCCAACCACCCGGCCACCGTCGGGCCCGGATTCAGCAGCCGGGGCGGGCCCTCCCCCCGGCCCGCCAGCGTCAGGGCCGGACCCTTGCCGCCGCGAGGCTCGGCCGACACCGTGACCCGCACGGCCTCGCCGACGCTGACCGCCCCCCTGGCCAGAAAGCCGAAGGGTTCACCGGCTCCCAGATCGACAAAAGCGCCGCCGCCGCCCGGCAGAAGGGCTACCACGCGCCCGATGCTCTCGGCCTCGAGCCGATTCGCGGAGTGATCCTCGTCGCGCGACAGGAAGATCCGGCACGGGTCGCCGTCGCGGCACACCACGCCCCAGGTCTCGCCGGGACCCTCATCCAGAAATGTCTCGAGAGCGCTCACCCGCGCCGGTACCCGACGCCTTCCAGCAGGCTGACGGTCTCATAGAGGGGCAGACCCATGACCGCCGGGTGGCTGCCGACGATCCGCCGGACAAAGGCGCCCGCCGGTCCCTGTATGCCATAGGCCCCGGCCTTGCCCTGCCAGTCGCCGCTGGCGACATAGGCCGCGATCTCCGCCTCGCTCAGCACCTTCAGGGCGACGCGGGTTTCCACCACCCGCACGGAGACCCGCTCGCCGCGCGCCACCGCCACGCCCGTATGAACCCGGTGACTGCGCCCGGACAACAGCCTCAGAAAGCGGGTCGCCTCAGCCTCGTCGGCCGCCTTCTCCAGCAGGCGCCGCCCCAGGGACACGACCGTATCGGCCGCCAGCACGATGGCGTCCGGATGCCGGGCCGCCAGCACGGCCGCCTTGCTGCGGGCCAGGCGCCCGGCCAGCTGCGCCGGCGGTTCTGATTTCAGCGGAGTTTCGTCGATGTCGGCGGGCAGGATCCGGTCCGGAACAATCCCCACCTGGGCCAGCAGCTCACGCCGGCGCGGACTGGCCGAAGCCAGGATGAGCTCAGGACGGGCCATCCCGCCCGGCCTTACTTGAAGCGATAGGTGATGCGACCCTTGGTCAGGTCGTAGGGCGTCATCTCGACCAGCACCTTGTCGCCGGCCAGCACGCGGATGCGGTTCTTGCGCATCTTGCCCGCGGTGTGGGCGATGATCTCGTGGTCGTTCTCGAGCGTCACGCGGAACGTGGCATTGGGCAGCAGTTCGCTGACCACGCCGGGAAACTCGAGCAGTTCTTCCTTAGCCATGCGGCCTCTCGTGCCCGGGGAAACCGTCAGACATGCGCGTCGGGCGAAGCGCACATGCCGAAAAGAGCGGCGCTAATGCACCAGAATTGCCGAAAAGTCGAGTTGTCCGGTCCGGATGGCCCGGGCTCACCGGCGGTACAGGGCGCAGACCAGGGTGAACAGGCGTCGCGCCGTCTCCTGATCCATCTCGATCTTGCCTACCAGCCTGGACCTCAGCGTCTCGGCGCCCTCGTTGTGCAGACCGCGGCGGCCCATGTCGACGGCCTCGATCTGGCTGGGCGAGGAGCCGCGCAGCGCCTCATAATAGCTCTCGCAGATGAGGATGTAGTCGCGCAGCACCGTCTTCAGTGGCGTCAGGGACAGCCCGTGGGCCCGCGCATAGTCCGGACCGGTGATGTCGAACACCAGCCGACTGTCCTGCAGCGACAGCTTCAACGCATAGGGACCGCCGGTCGCCCCGCCGGGACGGAAGGCATTCTTTTCGACCAGATCAAAGATCGCCACCCGGCGCTCATGCTCGATCTCGGCCGTGGCGGCGGGCAGGGTCGCCGCATCCAGCTCGACCGAGGCCAGTCGGTCAGTGTCCGCCCGCGCGCCGCTCATGCGGGCTTCCCCGGCTCGTCCAGGCCCGGATGACGGGGTTTCTCGCGCGCGGGCCAGCGGTCCGAGAGATCAGCCAGCACCACATCGAGGCATTCCACGTCGATGCGCAGGTCCCCGCCCCCGGCGAACATCAGATAGACCTGACCCGACGGCGCTTCTGACGGTTCGAAATGCAGGGCCAGCAGTTCCAGCGCCTGTTCCGGGCCACGCGGCAGCTGCCGGCTCTTGACGGCAATGACGTCCCCGAACTGCATGGCCGCCATGACCCGCGTGCCGCCGCACTCCCAGCAGAAGCGGCTGAGCGTCAGGGTCAGCTGCCGCGCCGACCGCTCCCAGACAATGTCCACAGGACGCAGGATCGCATCCTGAACCGCCGCCGAGACGAACTGCAGATCCTCGACGTCCACGGCCAGAAGCCGCAGCGGCTCCGGGGGCGTCGTCGGCTGTGGCGGCGTCAGGGCGTCCGGCTCAGTGCTCATGGCCCTCGCCCCTGATCCGGCGGATATCGGCCCCGCAGCGACCCAGCTTTTCCTCGAGGCGCTCGAAACCGCGATCCAGGTGATAGACCCGGCCGATGGTGGTCTCGTCCTCGGCCACCAGCCCGGCGATCACCAGACTGACCGAGGCGCGCAGATCGGTGGCCATGACCGGTGCCCCGCGCAGCCGCTCGACCCCCGTCACCACCGCCTCACCGCCGTGCACGGCAATATCGGCCCCCAGCCGCGCGAGCTCGGGCGCATGCATGAAGCGGTTTTCGAAGATGTTCTCATGGATGCGACTCTGACCCTCGGCCGTCGTCATCAGGGCCATGAACTGCGCCTGCAGATCGGTGGCAAAGCCCGGATAGACTTCCGTGGTCACGTCGACCGCCTTCAGCCGGATGGCCGGATCGCGCCGCACCCGCACGCCGTCGTCGGTCTCGGCCACGTCCACGCCGCACTCGCGCAGCCTGGCGGTCAGGGCGGTCATCAGCTCCGGGCGGCTGCCGGTCAGGGTGACGTCGCCCCCGGCCATGGCCGCCGCCACCGCATAGGTGCCCATTTCGATCCGGTCGGCGATGACCGGCCAGTCGGTTCCGCCCAGCGAGGTCACGCCCGTGATCGTCAGGGTGTGGGTATCGATGCCCTCGACCTTCGCCCCCATGGCCATCAGGCAGCGCGCCAGATCGCCGATCTCGGGCTCGCGGGCGGCATTGTTCAGCACCGTCGTGCCCTCGGCCAGCACGGCCGCCAGCAGGGCATGTTCCGTGGCCCCCACAGACACGAACGGGAAGGTGATCTCGGCCCCCTTCAGTCCGCCGGGAGCCCGGGCCTCGACATAGCCTTCGTCCAGCTCGATCTCGGCGCCCAGGGCCTTCAGGGCCATCAGGTGCAGATCGACCGGCCGCGCCCCGATCGTGCATCCGCCCGGCAGCGACACCCGCGCCTGCCCGGTCCGCGCCAGCAGCGGTCCCAGAACATTGAACGAGGCCCGCATCTGGCGCACCAGATCATAGGGGGCAAAGGTCGAGGTGATCTCGGGCGCATGGAACAGCGTCTGCTGCGCCCCGGCCTCTCCCGATTCGGTGACCTCAACGCCCAGCTGGCGCAACAGCTGCCCCAGGAACCGCGTGTCGGCCAGACGCGGCATATTGGTCAGGCGAAGCGGCTGGTCCGTCAGGATCGAGGCCGCCATCAGCTTCAACGCCGAATTCTTGGCGCCACTGACCGGAATGCTGCCGTTCAGGGTGTTGCCGCCGCGGATGGCAATACTGTCCATATCGATCCTGATGCCTGACCGCCGGCACCTGATCGCGCTGCGGGGGGACCGGTTATCTAGCGCGACCCGCCCCCCGGATGAAAGGGCCGGGCGAGGCGATCCTCAGCTTTCTTCGTCAGACCCGCCGTCGGCGGCGGCCGGGGCAGGCTGCGCCCGGCCAGCCTGTTTGCGCCGCTTCAGATTGGCCCGCAGCGCCTGCGCGAGGCGAGCCTCGCGGTCGGGCTTTCCGGCCTGCGCCGGCCTTTTGCCAAGGGTATCGTCCGGTTCACTCATGCCCTCATCGACCACCGAACGCGCTTTTCATCAAGAGTTTGCGTTTAGGGGCTTTCGCCCGCAACCGGCTTTGGCTATACGCCCGGTTCCTCAGATTTCGCCGCCGTAGCTCAGTGGTAGAGCGCATCCTTGGTAAGGCTGAGGTCGGCAGTTCGATCCTGCCCGGCGGCACCACTTCCTGATACCGACGACGCTAGCGCCCCGACTCCGGGGCGCGACGCGTGCGTGGAGGGTCGCCGAAGGCGCGGCTGCGGGTCTGGCGGGCATCGACGGGCGCCAGACCGATCTCCGAACGCCATGGCGTGATCACCGGGTCCATCCAGTCCGGATCATGGCCGTAGCCATAGTCGCCATAGGCTGGATAGCCGTTCTCGACCTCGCGGTAGTGCAGCTCCAGATGGCCGCTTTCGCCCAGCGGAACCGAGACCGAGGCCCCGAACTGCCGGTACCCCTCGGTGCCGATGCCGACGCTGAACTCGCTGCGCACGCGGCGCTCACTGTCCCAGACGATGCCCTCGACCGGACCGTCATAGGCCGCACCCGGGTCCGGGGACACGCCCGGGCCCTCCGACAGCCAGCGGCTGATCTGCTGGCCGGTGGTCAGGCCATGCGGCACGGGGTCCTGCAACGCCGCCGGAGGCCCGGGATCAGCCCCGGCCGCCGCCCTGCCCTCCGCCGCCACGCTCCCGGCTGAAACGCTCGGCGCCGCGGCGGTGCGGATGATTTCATCCGGATCCTCGGGATCGGGACTGCCGAGGGCGAGAAGGGCCAGGCTGGCCATCACTGTGATCATAACGGGACCTTCCCCTCAATCCGGGCCGGTCGCAACCGCACCTGCCCGCGGAGTCCACTCTCGGGGCCAAATGTGTTCACGATCAGGCCACGCCTTCGTCCCGGCCCAGCGGGTCCGGCAGAGGCTGGCCCTCGGGCACGAAGGTCAATGCGGCCGAATTGATGCAGTACCGCAGCCCGGTCGGCGGCGGTCCGTCCGGGAAGACATGGCCCTGATGGCCGTCACAGCGGGCGCAGCGCGTCTCGATCCGCACCATGCCGTACGAGGTGTCGCGGACCTCGCGGATGTGGGCCGGATCATAAGGCCGGTCGAAGCTCGGCCAGCCGGTCCCGCTCTCGAACTTGGTCTTCGTCTGGAAAAGCGGCAGGCCACACAGGCGGCAACAGAAGACCCCCGCCCGCTTTTCATCCAGCAATCCCCCACAGAAGGGCGCCTCGGTCCCGTGCGCCAGCAGGATGCGTTCGGCCTCGGGGTCCAGATCGGCGATCAGGCGCTCGCGCTGGTCTTCGTCGGGCGGGGTCAGGTCGAAGCCGGAGGCAGAGGTCATCTGGGTCATGCGCCACATATAGGAAGGGCCGGCCGGGGTTCCCACCCCGACCGGCCCGATCCTCATCACCGTGCCTGAGCCTTAACCCCCGAAGAGGCTCGAGACCCAGGTACGCACCGCCGCCTCGTCGGTCGGGTTGCCCGTGTAGCGCAGGCCTTCGCCCGGCTCGTGCGGCTCATTGTTGCCCCGGTCGCGGGTGGTCCAGGCCTTGTGGCCATAGGTCAGGTCCGCATAGTTGGACGGCAGACGCAGCACGGTCGGTTCGACGAAGATCGAGTCTTCCGCGGTGGTCGAGCCGGCCAGCCGGACGTTGGGCAGATTGACCAGCAGGTCCAGCACGTCGAGGCAGCCGCCCGCGCAGCCCGAGTCGATCAGCACGATCACCGGCCCCTGCACGGGGTTCGGCGCCCCCGTGTCGGGCACGGGCGCCCGTCCGGGCAGGGAGAAGCTTTCCTGACCGGCGGCCATGGCGCTGTCGAAGGCCGCCACGATCGTGCGGGTCTCCTCGATGATCGCCGGGTTTTCCTCGACGAACAGCGGGTCAGCTTCCATGCGGGCCAGGGCGGCCGCGAACCACTCGCGGTTATCCTCGCTGACCCGGTAGGTGATTTCACCGGCGACCGGCTGGCGGCTGACGGTGAACTCGGGGGTCCAGATCCGGTTGACCAGGCCATAGGCGCGGCGGGTCGAGGTGAACTCCGAACCGTTGGCACCGCGCAGGTCCAGAACAAACCCCTGCGGTCCGCGCAGGGCCTCGGCCTGGGCCACCACTGTGGCGTTGAACGCGGCCCAGTCGGCATCCTCGCTCAGCGAGTGGACGTGGACCCACGGGCGCCCGTTCACCTCCTCGACCGCCAGCGGCACATCGCCCGGCATGTAGACGGTGGCGCGGTAGGCAGCCTCGAGCGCGCCCGGCGACACCGGCTGGATCTGCAGCTCGATATCACGCGAGCGGCGACCTTCCTGGAATTTGCAGGTCTGGGGCAGGCCGCGGGTGAAGGGATTGTTGCGGTTCCAGAGCAGATAGGGCGCCGAGCGGATGCGACCGGCCTCGGTCGTCAGGTCGGCTTCCCAGCGATCCAGCTTCTCGATGGCGAACTCTTCAATCGGCACGCCATTGCACTCGGTCACGACCGCACCCACGCGCGGGCCACGACGCACGCCTTCGGCAACATGGGTCACGACATACTGGCCATCGCGCCAGCCCGTGGTCACCCCGCCCCAGCTGATGCCGAAATACGGGCCGAGCAGGTCGAAGGTCGGCGTGATCCGCAGGTTGGAGTCACGGAAGCCGCCGGCGAAATAGCGCATCAGATAGGCATGGCTGTCACCGCTGTTGACCTGACCGATCAGGGCCTGGGCCTCGGCCAGGCCGGTGTCCAGATAGGAGCGGAAGGCCGCAGCCTCGGCACCCCCCGCCACCAGGGCCGGGTGATTCTCGCGAATCTCCTGCTGGGCGGCCACCAAGTCCTGCGAGGCGAGGGCCCGGAAGTCCTGGGCGGCGACCGAGGTCGAGGCGGTGATGGCGAGTGCCGCGACCGTGACGGCAGCATACGATCTAAACGTCATACTTGAGGCTCCAGTAGCCGTGTCAGGGAGATACCCGGACCTTAAAGCCGATCAGGCAGGGGCTTGCCAACCCCGAACGCCGATCAAGCGAACCCCCCGGTCCGTAAGCCGGTTTACTCGCACCGGATCACGGCCTAATCGGGGCCGTCGCCTCAAGGTCGGATCACAGTGCGTTGATCTTCCGCTTCCGGCGATGTCGATGGAACCGGGCATGTTCAACAAGATTCTGATCGCCAACCGGGGCGAAATCGCCGTCCGTATTATCAAGACCTGCCGCCGCATGGGCATCCAGACGGTGCAGGTTTACTCTGAGGCCGACGCCGGATCTCTGGCGGTCGAGATGGCCGACGAGGCGGTGCTGATCGGCCCTGCGCCCGCTTCGGAATCCTACCTGCTCGCGGACCGGATCATCGAGGCGGTGCGACAAACAGGCGCGGAGGCGATCCACCCCGGGTTCGGCTTCCTGTCCGAGAACGCCGGCTTCGCCCGTCGCCTGCGCGATGAGGGGATCGCCTTCATCGGCCCCAACCCCGAGGCGATCGACGCCATGGGCGATAAGATCACCTCCAAGAAGTTCGCCGCTGAGGCCGGGGTCTCTACCGTGCCCGGCCACATGGGCCTGATCGAGACCCCCGAAGAGGCCGTCGAGATCGCGCGCGGCATCGGCTATCCGGTCATGATCAAGGCTTCGGCCGGCGGCGGCGGCAAGGGCATCCGCGTCGCCCACTCCGATGCCGACATGGCTGACGGCTTCTCCTCGGTGAAGGCCGAGGCGAAATCCGCCTTCGGGGATGACCGGGTCTTCCTCGAGAAATTCATCGAGAACCCCCGCCACATCGAGATCCAGGTGCTGGGCGACAAGCACGGCAACGTCGTCCACCTGTTCGAGCGCGAATGCTCCATCCAGCGTCGCAACCAGAAGGTCATCGAGGAGGCCCCCTCTCCCCTGCTCGATGAAGAGACCCGCAAGGCCATGGGCGAACAGGCGATCGCCCTCGCCCGCGCCGTGAACTACGACTCCGCCGGCACGGTCGAATTCGTCGCCGGTCAGGACAAGAGCTTCTACTTCCTCGAGATGAACACCCGGCTGCAGGTCGAGCATCCGGTGACCGAGCTGATCACCGGCGTCGATCTGGTCGAACAGATGATCCGCTCGGCCTGGGGCGACCCGCTCAACATCACCCAGAAGGACCTGAAGATTCACGGCTGGGCCATCGAGAGCCGCATCTATGCCGAGGACCCCTATCGCGGCTTCCTGCCGTCGATCGGCCGTCTGGTCCGCTATGAGCAGCCCCGCGAGGGCGAACAGGACGGCTATCTGGTCCGCAACGATTCCGGCGTCCGCGAGGGCGACGAGATCAGCATGTTCTACGACCCCATGATCGCCAAGCTGTGCACCTGGGGCGAAACGCGCGAGGCCGCCATCGACGGCATGGCCCGCGCCCTGGAAGACACCCACCTCGAGGGCGTCGGTCACAATGTGCCCTTCCTCGCCGCCGTCATGGATCAGGAGCGCTTCCGCTCCGGCGCCCTGACCACGCGCTATATCACCGACGAGTTCCCCGACGGCTTCAACGGCACGCCCGTGGCCGGCTTTGGTCGCGACGTCATGCTGGCCTCGACCCTCGCCATGAAGGCGGTGCAGGTCGAACAGTCCGGGGACCCCGACGGCCGCAGTGACTGGACCGTTCTGGTGGGCGCCGAAACCGTCCCGGCCAGCCTCGCCGTCGACGACGACGAGAACCTCGCCATTACCCTTCCGGACGAGGAACGCACCCTGATCCTGTCGGAGATCGACTGGTCGCCGGGCCTGCCCCAGTTCCGCGCGGTTCTGGACGGCACGCCCTTCACGGCCGAGGTCGCCCGTGTCCCAGACGGCTTCGCCGTCCGCCACCGGGCCATGCGCGCCCGCGTCCGCGTGCTGTCCCCCCGCCATGCCGAGCTCTATGCGCGCCTGCCGGAAAAGGTCCCGCCCGACACCTCGAAACTGATCCAGTCGCCCATGCCCGGCCTGGTCGTCGCCGTGCCCGTCTCCGTGGGCCAGGAGGTCAAGGAGGGCGAAACCGTCGCCATCATCGAAGCCATGAAGATGCAGAACATTCTCAAGGCCGAGCGCGACGGCGTGGTCAAGGCCATCGGTGCCCAGGCCGGCGACCCCGTCGCCGCAGACGATGTGCTGGTGGAGTTCGAGTAGGGGTCAGCCCTCGATCGGCCCGGCCTTCACGCCCCTCGCATACGCCGCCGACAGCTGGCGGAAATAGCGCGAGTTCCAGGCGATCACCGTCGCGATCAGGCCCAGCACGCCGGCCACGGTGAACACCAGCGCCATGCCGCGCTCGGGCCCGCGCCCGTACCAGTCGCCGATCAGGTCCGCCCCCCAGCCGTCGGTCATCAGCGGGATGAAGACGAACTGGGCCAGGGGCGCGATCATGAAGGCGGTGAGGGGCGAGGCCGCCTGCTCCACCGACTGGGCAAAGCCGAACACCCGCCCCTGCCGCTCGAACGGCACCACCTTCTGCAGGGTCGTATGCTCGGCCGCCTCGGCCCAGGGCCCGAGGAACATCCAGGTGAAACACCCCGCCGCCAGCAGCACGATCGACGACTGGATCGTAAACAGCGCCGCCACGATCCAGCAGACCAGATTGACGATCATCAGCGTCCGCAGCGGGTTCTTCCCCAGACCCGTCCTCGAAATGATGATCCCGCTCAGGATGAAGGCCGTCGACACCCCGGCCCAGAAGAAGCCCCAGGCCTCGACCGGCATCAGCGACAGCCCATAGGCATCCATCAGGGCCATGAAGACGCCGCCGAGGAAGTTGTTGAAGGTCGCAAACAGGATCAGGGCGAACAGCCCCGGCACCATTCCGATCACCTTGATCGTCCCGCGGATGTCCACCTTCGCCGGGCCGCTCTGCCCGGCTTCGGCCCGCAGCACCGCCGGGTCCGGCTCATCGACCGGCACGAAACGCAGGTGCAGGAACACCGGCACGATCAGCGCCAGGGCAAACACCAGCGCGCCCTCCATCCCGGCCCAGGCGACCAGCATGCCACTGATAACCGAGGTGGTCAGAAAGCCGATCCCGGTGACCATGCCCACCAGACCGTTGGCCCGGTCGCGCCGGTCCTCGGGCACCAGCGCCGTCACCAGCGTCGGCAGGGCAATGGCGCGCACATTGCCGGCAATGACGCCCAGCATCACGATCCCGATGAAGGCCCACAGCCAGCCGCTTCCGACCTCGGCCATCGCCCCGTCCGGCGCAACGGTCAGCACCCCGAACGCCGCCGCATACAGCCCCAGCGACACCAGACTGGACGCCAGCATCACCTTCTTCTTGCGATGGTGATCCACCAGACTGCCGAACCAGAAGGCCAGCCCCGCCGTCAGCACCAGATACAGACCCGCAATCATCCCGGTGGCGAACACCGAGCGCGTCTCCAGAAACACCCAGAAGGTCAGGGCGAACCACACCGTGAAGTTGATGATGTTGGCCACCAGATTGTTGACCAGCACATGATGAAAGCCGTTCACGACCCGCTCGCAGTCAGACGCGCGGCCCGGCCGACGCAGCCGGGTTCATACAGGCGCACGGCCCCGGGCGCCACGCGGCTCCCGGTGCGGGCATCCCGGCCAGCAGCAGGGTCGGCGCTTGCCGGCCGCCAGATCTTCCAGCGCACGGGTGACGTGCTTCGCCCGCGTCTCGGCCTTCTTCACCGAGATCGTCCAGCAGATCCACTCGTTGCGGGCCAGCGGGGTAATGTCTTCCCACGTCTTCAGCGCCTCCGCGTCGGAGGCCAGCGCCGTGCCCAGATCCTCCGGCAGGTCATGGACGACGCCGCCGCTGATCGGGGCCCCGGTCACGCGACCGCGCTCACCGCCGCTTCCAGGGCCCCCAGCAGGGTCGTGGGAGTCACGGGCTTGGACACGTGCCGGTCAGCGCCGGCCTCCAGTGCCTGTTCGAGATGCTGGGGCATGGCATTGGCGCTGAGCATCAATATGGGCAGACGTCGGGCTGTTTGTCCGGCTTCGCCCGTGCGGGCGGCCTCGGCGGCGCGGATGGCACGGGTGGCGGCGAGGCCATCCATGACCGGCATCTGCATGTCCATCAGCACCACGTCGAACGCGCCCCCGGCCACGGCCCGGACCGCCTCGGCCCCGTTCTCGACAATGGTCAGCACATAGTTCTGGCCGGCCAGCATGGCCTCGACCACCCGCTGGTTGACCGGGTGATCCTCGGCCAGCAGCACCCGGACCGGCAGGTCTCCCCGGGCGGGTACCGGCCGCAAGGGTTCCAGTCCGGACCGCGCCTGATCCGCCACCTTGCCCGCGTCATAGACGTCCAGCGACCGTGTCCGCGACAGGGGCAGGCTGACGGTAAAGGTGCTGCCCCGCCCGGGCGTCGACTCCGCCCGGATCTCGCCCCCCATCATCTCCGCCAGGGCCCGACAGATCGACAGGCCCAGACCCGTTCCCCCGAACCGCCGGGTGATGGTGTTGTCCGCCTGGGTGAACCGGTCGAACAGGGTGCGGGCGGCCCCGGAATCGAAGCCGACGCCGGTATCGGTCACGATCATGGTCAGGGTGCTGACGCCCGGCTCGGGCACATCATCGTCGACGGTCAGCGTCAGTGACACCTCGCCGGTCGCGGTGAATTTCACGGCATTGGACAGCAGGTTGGTCAGGATCTGCCGGATACGCCCGGCATCGCCCAGAAAACGGCCGCGCGCCGTCGGCCCCGGGCGGAAGACGAAGCCGATGTCCTTGGCCTCGGCCCGCGCGCGCGCCATGGC
>Ga0115011_10002080_pt1 | contig 14027 bp, 10 predicted proteins | sample TroAtlMetagenome_2_FD_88705 | JGI IMG/M metagenome (GOLD analysis project Ga0115011, IMG submission 88705) | Marine eukaryotic phytoplankton communities from Atlantic Ocean - Tropical Atlantic ANT8 Metagenome | ecosystem: Environmental > Aquatic > Marine > Oceanic | place: Tropical Atlantic...
GCGGCCAGCTCCTCGATGCTCAGCTCGATCTGGTTTTGTGCCGGGATTTGTGCGGCGGCCTTGCCGAGCTTGGTTGATGGGTTGAGATCGCAGCTCACGATGAACACATCGTTCGGGTGCGCCTTGGCCACGGCGGCGTAAGCGACCTCGGATCCGGCGCGGGCACTGGTTTTTTTGCCGACCCCCGGCAGGCTGACCTCGGCCAACTGCTCGGTGCTGAGCGTGAGATTGGCCGTGCCGGCAGCGGGGCGGGCGTTGGTGGTCACCTCGACCTTGGCGGCTGCGGAAATCTCGTTAAAAGCCACCTGCTGTTCGGGGGTGCGGGTTAGCATTGGGTTGGCCAGCACCTCGGCCTCGTCGCGGCCCTTCATATGGCCGTCGTGATGTCCTTCACCGCCCGGTAAGTCGTTGACCAGCAACAGGCATTCAAGCATCGGGCCGATATCGCGATAGCTCATCATTGCGCCCGGCACCCAGATTTCCTGATCCATCGAGACGCCGTGTTTGCTTGTGATCGCCTCGACCTCGGCGGCGATTCCGAATCGCTCGGCCAGCCAGTTGAAATCCACTTTTGTACCGTCGGCAGACGAGTAGCCCGTCGGGTAAATCATGGTGGGGCGGCCCTCCATCGCGCGGGCGTTGGCCTGCTTGTAGGCTTGGAACATCTCGGCGGTGTCGAACAACGACGTCGTCTCGATGATCTCGACACCCATCGCCTCGACGATCGGACGCGGATCCTTGTCCATCACGTTTTTATTCGAGTCGGATAACTGGATGCCGTTGCGCTGCATGACGAAGGTCAGCGGCAGGTTGCCGATATCGGCGGCGTTGAAGCCGTTCAGCGCCTGGCCGGCGATCCAGCCGGCGTCGCCGCAGTGGCAGACCACCCACGATTGCGGGTTTCGCGCGCGCATGCCCATCGCCTGGCCGGCGGCGACCGGAATCATCACGCCTAGGCGTCCGCCGTTGAGTTGCGTGCCGCCCGGCACCCACGACACATGGCCGGGAACGTCGAGCCCGCGACGGAACTGGTGCACCACTGAGTCTCGATCGAGGAAGCCAAGCGCGCCGAGTGACGAGTAATAGCCGATGCTGGCGTGGGCGTTCTCAATCGTGAACTGGACCTTGTCGTAATCGGTGGCGGCGAGGGTGAGCATCAGGCTGGGGATCAGGTCAAGGCCGCCGCCGAGGTGGTCGAGTTCGCCGATGGTGGCCAGCGACGCCAGCGAGGAAATGGAGATGCGTGCCGCTTCGATCTCAAGCGCCTGCAAAGTGGCGATCTGCTTGGCGTCAAGCGTCTCGGTGCCGCCCACGTCGATCTGCAGCGGCAATACCTGTGAGGTGACGCTGGGACGCATGTACTTTGAGTCGGCGATGAGTTGGTCGTTGCGATCCTGTTGAGTCTTCCAGGCTGCCTGCGAATAGTTAGTCATAAATTTTTTGCTGTTTTGTGTAGGACGAACAAGAGAAGCGTGCTATTTGCCGATCCAAACGGAGTGGCAATTTGAGCACAAATTTGAAAAAATAAAGAAAAATTGTACAATCGCTTCGCCAAGGATCATCAGTAGAGGAGGTATTTGGCGCGTTGCTGGCGGAACCGGGCCTCGTCCCCGGCCCACGACTTGACGATGGCCGCGCCAGAACGGCCGGCGGCGAGATCGCGCCGGATCGAGTCGGTGCCGTTGACTTTGTCGAACATGTTAAAGCTGTGGCCGCTCTTGACGCGGGTGGCGAAGATGTCGCGCTTGGCCACGGCGCGTACGGCGTCGAGGATGTGGTAGTTGATCGCCATGAGCGGCGCGGTGGCGGGGTTGGTGAATCTGATGCGGACGCCTTTGTAGGTGCGGTCTTTCACGCGGCGACTCTTGAAGCGGATCGGCTCGAAGCGCACGCCCGGCAGTCGCCGGTTGTTGAGTTGGAGGGCGATGCCGGTGGCGTTCATCCAAGTGGAGGCGACGCACTCGAACGGCATGCCTTCGCCGATGCCGATGCTGAGTCTGCTGCCCGCGCCGAGTTCGCCGAGCACGCCGGTGGAGACGTAGTGCAGCGGCGAGTCGCCGTGCGGGATGTTCGGCGAGGTGGGAACCCACTTGAGGCCGGTGCCGCGCCAGGTCATAGAGCGGGTCCAGCCTTTCATTTTGATGATGAAGATTTTAGGGCGGTGCCTGATCCAGCCTTCGCTGCTGATCATGTAGGCCAACTCGCCGGCGGTCATGCCATATACGTAGGGGATTTTCCATTGGCCAACGAGCGACTTGAAGCGGGGGTTGAGAATGAGTCCTTCGACGCGTTTGCCGCCAAGCGGGTTAGGGCGGTCGAGCACGACGAACTCGACGCCGGCCTTGCCACATTCCTCCATGCACAACCCCATCGTGCTTATGAACGTGTACGAGCGCGCGCCGGTGTCCTGTATGTCGTACACGAGGCAGTCGATTTTCTTGAGCATCCCCGGCGTCGGTTTACGGACGGGGCCGGGGCCGTAGAGCGAGTAGATTGGCAGGCCGGTGCGGCGATGGGTGCTGTTGGGGAACTCCTTGCCGGCCGGCACTCGGCCATCAATGCCGTGCTCCGCGCCGAACAACGCGACGAGATTGACCTTTGGCGACTTGTGCAAAATATCGATGACGGAGCGGCCGCGGCCATCGACGCCGGAGGGGTTTGTCAGCAGGCCGACGCGTTTGCCTCGCAGCGTCCTGAAGTCGCGCATGGCAAGCGACTCGTTGCCGAGGTAAACGCGCGCCTGAACGGCAGCACAACTGGAAATTAGAAGGGCAAAACCCAGCCAACGGGTCACGAAACGCATGCCGAAAACTAGTCAGCCAAGCGCCTAGCCACAAACCATTTGTGGCTACTCGTCGCCGGGGGAATCGGCGACGGCGCGGAGGTAGTCGAAAGCGAACAGGCCGGTGCTATGGCCGTCCTCCCACACCGGTTTGATGGCATAGCCACCGACGAATTCGAGCGAGCGAATATGAAACGAGGAGATTTTGTACGGACGCTTGGGGCCCTTGTGAAGGTTTCCCATAACGTCGGTTTCACCTTTGCAACTGGCGCAGGGGCAGGCTTTACGCAGTTTGTCCAAGCGTACGAAAGACTCGCTGTCATCGTCCCACTTGATCGCCAACTCCTCGCCGATAACCTGTATGTCAATTGGTTGCAATTTGCGGTGAGTTCCGGAAACAAAAAAGAGGAGCTGCCAAAGGACAACTCCACTTATTGAAAAGCAAACTACTTGTTCGGCTGCGGTGTGGTGCGCAGGTACGACTTGATGGTGGTGAAGCCTTTCGGGAACTTTGCTGTCGCCTCCTCGTCGGATAGGGTTGGCACTACGATACAGTCCTCGCCGTGCTTCCAATTGACGGGAGTGGCCACGGAATGACTGTCGGTCAGTTGCAGGGCGTCCACTACACGTAAAATCTCGTCGAAGTTGCGGCCAGTTGCGGGCGGGTAGGTGATCGTCAGGCGAATCTTTTTGTTCGGGTCGATGACGAATACTGAGCGCACGGTAAATTTCTCGGCAGCGTTTGGGTGGATCATGTCATACGCGGTTGCCACGGCGCGGTCCGAGTCGGCGATGATCGGGAAGTTGACAGTGGTGTTTTGCGTCTCGTTGATATCGTTGATCCATCCGTGGTGATCCTCGAGCGAATCGACACTGACTGCGATCGTCTTGACGCCGCGCTTCTGGAACTCCGGCTGGAGTTTTGCTGTGTAGCCGAGTTCAGTAGTGCACACCGGTGTGTAGTCTGCGGGATGAGAGAACAAGATCGCCCAATTATCGCCGATCCACTGATGGAAGTCGATGTTACCTTCTGTTGTCTCCGCTTGGAAATTCGGAGCTTCATCGCCCAGTCTTAGTGCCATTTTTCTTTGGAGTTGATGTTTAATATGTCTTCCCGTTGGCGTGGCCAAGGGCCTGTCTTGCTAGCGAAACCGGCTTTCCATGTCAATGATTTATACAGCTTATTGGCCAACTTGTTAGACAATAAGTGTATTTCTCTATTGGGTATCAGCCAAGTTCAGAAGCGTAAGGTGGTTAATGCCTTAATGGCAAACTCACTCTGGCGGAGGGAGAATAAGTGATCCTCGTCGCCGTAGTTTTGGCGGATGACAGCGAGAAACTTTTTGCCAGGCTTAAATTCCCAGAAGAAGCGGGTGCTGTAGCCTATGGATTCCGAGATGTCATCATACTGGATGAAGTGCGACCATCCCATATCGGGAGTGAAGTTGATCCGAATGTTTCCGGAGGCGACCTGTGCGTCGAACTCGGCTCCAGGCAGTTCGAAATGGTTGAAGCTGTACCTAAGGCTCGTATTGAGCCACTTTGACGGATCAAAACCAATCTGGAAATAGGCGGTTTGTTTCTCTCCGTGATACCAGTCACCTAACTCATAGCCGAAATCACCATTGATTAAGCCGGAGTCCCTGAGTTCGAAGTCCAAGACGTATTTGGTCATCCAATATTCGCCGGCTGGCACGATGCCACCGCCAGAGATGTCGAAGTCGTGATCCGGCTTGTCGTATTCCTGCTCGATTTTGAAGTAGACATTGTGGCCAGATTCAAAATCCAAGTATGGAATGTAGAAACTATGCTGCTGCGACTCAATGTTGTTGTCGAGCGCGGTGTAGATAGAGTTCCTATAACTTAGGTGATATTTCCGCAACCAGTCGACATTTTCCGGTCTTGGTCGATAGGAGAAGGATGATCCGAATCGACGAATTCCGGTTCGGCGGGTGAAGCCGAGCTTGGGTTTAAATTCCTCGTCGACTTGATAAAATGACACTTCGGCTTCGATGAGATCGTTCGGGTAGCTGATATTTGCTCCATGGGCGTAGTTCCAATCGGTGTCATCGTCGAAATTAGCCATTGTGTAAACGCTGGCACGAAGTGTCTTATCGGTGAGGAACTTTGTTGTCCGGTAGTTGAAATCTGTACCGATCATGTATGCATCCTTGTCAGAATTAGGGTCACCCATGGTGCTGATCATACCGATTGACGATTGTTCAAGAACGTTGCGTGAGATGCGCGTCACAAATACATTTTGGCTGCCAATACCGTTGTGCTCGTCGAGCATGGCGCCAATCATGCCGATGTTATATTTGCCGATTCGACCGGTGATTTTGGTGGCCAAATTGATGGGGACAGGGTGTCCGCTAAGAGTAAGGCCAATACGCCGACTGAAGAATGGGGTACTCGACTGTGATCTCGAACGACGCGAGGATGGGCCAAACTGAAAAACACCTGAATCCTTTAGAAAAAAGTCACGTTTCTCTGGATACTCAATAGAAAAGCGGGTGAAGTTGAGTTGTCGGTAGTCGACCTCCGTTTCGGCAAAGTCGGTGTTCACTGAAAGGCTGGCGCTCAAGTTTGGAGCCAAACGATAGGAAATGTCGCCGCCAAGGTCGCCCAGTGTGTTTCCATTGCCGGTATCGTTCTTGTATTGGTATTTGGCTATACTGTATGGGCGGACTTCCCACTTGGTGATATTGGCAAGCCCCTCTAAGCCACGGATTTCACCTGCATTTCCCATGGCAGAGGTTCTGAGCTGGCGCCCCTCGCTGTGCCAACGACCACGTTCGTTTTTCCGACGAATCGTTCGGGAGATGTTGAAACCCCAAGTGGAATTGCGGGGATTGAAAGCGATCGAGTCGAAGGGGATGGCAATTTCACTGAACCAACCATTGTTACTGATTTGGCTTTTGCATTCCCAGATCGCGTCCCAATTACTGCTGGAATGAGAGTTGTTGTTAATTAATGCGTCATAACGTAAGCCGTTTGGATTAATTGTGAAATTGTAGCCATTGCGTCTGTCCAGAAAAGTATCGATAGCAATATAGATATAGTCATCCTCCATTGGGAAGTCATCCCGAGTCATGCCTCGGGCGAGGATTTTCTCTGGCTCAGAGTCGTAACACCAAATGCCGACGTAGAGGGCACGAGTATCGTAGAGGACGCGAAACTCAGTACGCTCGGTCATCGGCACGCCGTTCCCGGGCTCATCTTGAACGAAGTCGCCGGCGGCTGGGGCTTTCTGCCAGGCAGCATCATCCATCACGCCGTCAATCACTGGCGGTTGCTCCACTCGCAGAGCGGTGATCGATGGGCGCGGCTTGATCTGGTTTGCGACTGTCCCTTGGTCAGACAAGGCGAAGCCTGCGCAGCAAGTTAGCGCGACTCCAAGGTATAGAAGTTTTCGCATTCAGGTTGAACTGGTGTCAGTTGCGGTGACTTGGTTTTGGTCAAGGCTTGGCAAGAGACGCGGTAGCGTGCCGTCACATTCAGGGAAAACAAGAGGAACCTATTCACAGTCAGACCTTATTCGCGTTCATTTGCTGTTGGGAAACAACTTACGAAAAGCGCTTGGCCACCGGGATGCGACGGCCGACGCCAAACGCCTTGCTGGTGATCTTGATGCCGGGCGCGGCTTGGCGGCGTTTGTACTCGTTGATGTTAATCAATCGGATGATCCGCTGGACCGTCGCCTCGTCGTGGCCGGAGGTGATGATCGCCTCGGTGTCCTGCCCGTCGACCACGTACGCCTCGAGGATGCTGTCGAGCACGTCGTACGGCGGCAGCGAATCTTGGTCGACCTGGTCGGGCCGCAGTTCGGCGGACGGCGGCTTGGCGATAGTGGACTCGGGTATGATTTGGCGCTTGTGGTTGATCCACTTGGCTAGGCTGTAAACCTTGGTCTTGGGTAGGTCACTGATCACGGCCAGGCCGCCGCACATATCGCCGTAGAGCGTGCAGTAGCCGACAGCCAACTCGCTCTTATTACCAGTTGTTAGGAGTAGCGAGCCGAACTTGTTGGACATCGACATCAGGATGTTGCCCCGTAGACGCGCTTGCATATTCTCCTCGGTTGTATCCTCGTCGTGTCCCTCGAAAATGTCCCCCAGCTGCGACTTGAGTTGCTCGAACACCGGTTCGATCGGCACGACGTCGTACCGAATGCCCAGTGCCTGGGCCAGGCCTTCCGCGTCGTCGAGGCTTCCCTGCGACGAGTATTGCGACGGCATGGCGACGCCCCGGACGTTCTCAGGGCCAAGCGCATCGACGGCGACCGCCGCTGTCACCGCCGAGTCAATCCCGCCGCTCAACCCTATGACCGCCGACTCGAAGCCGCACTTGTGCAGATAATCGCGCACGCCGAGCGAGAGTGCCCTGTAGATTTTCTCGTTGTCGTCGGATGTGTCGCTCGACTGTGGCTCGATGGTCTCCGTGTCGATGAGCAGCAGATCCTCGGTGAACATCGCGCCGCTGGCTCCGAGCACCCCGTGGCCGTTGTAGTATTGGCTGCCGCCGTCGAAGACCAACTCGTCGTTCCCGCCGACGAGATTGCAGTATACCACAGGGCAACCGCACTTGGCCGAGAGCTGCGAGAGCAGCACGTGCCGGCAGTGCTCCTTGCCTAGGCTCCACGGCGAGGCAGAGAGGTTGAGCAGCAGCTCCGCGCCGGCGTCGGCGAGTTCGTCGGCGGGACGGCGGTCGTAGCGGCGGTCGTGTAGGAACACTTCGTCGTTCCAGATGTCCTCGCAAATGGTGATGCCTACTTTTGTGCCTAGGATATCGACTGGCGTGTTGTCGGTGGCCGGTTCGAAGTAGCGTTCCTCGTCGAACACGTCGTAAGTCGGCAGCAGCGTCTTGTGGCGGACGGCGCTGACTTGGCCGTCCTGCAGCACGGCGGCGGAGTTTTGCGCTGGGCGGCCGGAGTCGGTTTTGTTGGCGGAGGCGTAGCCCACGACGGCGACCGCCTTGCCGCCGCGCTTGGCCAAGCCCTCGAGAGACTCTTGGTTTCGGCGGAGGAACGCCGGCTTGGCCAACAGGTCGCGCGGCGGATAGCCGCACACCGCCAGCTCGGGCAGGACAACCAGCTCCGCGCCGGCTTCGTCGGCACGTCGCCATGCATCGACGATTTTGTCCGCGTTCCCGTCAAAGTCCCCGATTGTTGTGTTGATCTGTGCGATGGCAATTTTCATCTGCCGCTTGAGCAAGTTTATCGGCGAACCGCTCGCGGCGGAAGAAAGAAGCGTGCCGATTGGCCAATGTGTGTTATGGCTGTTTTTGACTCTTGACCGGACTTTCGGAGACGTTACCTTTTCGGGGTGCCAAGGAGCGGCGGTAAAAATAAATCATTGATGGTGGGGCTCGGGATGGATTCCGACGGGCATAAGCGTGTCACCACCGGCGACAATTTTGTCGTCGCGGGTGGGACTCAGGATACTCACGAGCAGATGACCGAGACGGTCGTCAAGATCAACGAGAAACTCACCGAGCGCGGCAAGTGCCTTAACACGGTGGAACGAACGGAGTTCAAGGATATCGCCGAGTCAGTCGGGCTTAAGGAGCAACCCCCGCCACCGGATCCAGAGAACAACTGATTCTCCTCAACAAATCTTGAAATGAAAAAGGCAGCCAGATGGCGGCCTTTTTTTTGAAATAGCGTGCTAACTGACCGCGATGAGTGACACGCGCTCGTTGCGCTCGTTGCGTACCACGCCGTTGGCGCGGGGATCGAGCGATGGCTTGCCGTCTATAAGAAATTGGTAGCGATGATGTCCGTGGTGCAGGTCGATCTGCGTGCTCCACGAGCCGTCAAAATGCCGGTTCATGGCGTGTGAGTTGCCGTCCCACTCGTTGAAATCCCCGATCACGCTCACTTCCTGCGCTTCGGGGGCAATGCAGAGGAAATTGATCGGCTTGGCCATTCCTTTGGCCGAGTAGCGTCCATTCCCATTACCGTTGAATTGTGAGTTATCCATCCTTGCTTGCCCGGCGGAAGCGCCATCACCTTGATCTTTGCCGAGCAAAGGGGGAGGAAAAAACCAAATCCCAGTCGCTGGCGCAAGTGAAAAAGGTTTTTTTGTGCTCGGCCCATCGCCGAGTGTAGCACTGAGATTAGGCGTTCCGACCCTTGAATGTCAGCTCGGCTACGCCGGACTTATCCAGTTCACCGATGCCTTTCTCGATCATTTTGTCGAACTGCCCCTTGGAGGCGGCGGCCATCGGGAGGCTCAGCCCCTCCGCCTGGCCAAGCGCCAGCGCGATGCCGGAATCTTTCGCGGCGTGCGCGCCGGAGAAGTAGCACTCGTGGTCGCGGTCGCGCATGTCCTCGCCATCAGTCTCGAGCACGCGAGAATTGGCGCCGGTCTGCGAGAAAACTTCCATCACGGTGTTAAGGTCGAGGCCAAGCGCGTCTGCCAGGCCCAACCCCTCGGCCAGTCCGGCGGTGTTGATGTTCATCACCATGTTGACCAGCGCCTTAACTTGGGCCGCCTTGCCGGAAGTGCCGACATAGCGCTTGTTAACCGACAATTTGGAGAGCAACTCCTCGACCTTGTCGTAAGTGATTTTTTCTCCACCGAGCATCAGGTACAGCGTGCCATCGCGTGCCTGGGTGATGCTGGAGGCCATGCAGCCCTCGAGCGACTCCGCACCGGCGGCCTTGGCCAAGCCCTCGACCTCCACGTGCACTGCCGGGCTGATCGTTGCGCAGTTGATGAACACCCGCCCCTCAGCGCCGGTGAGTAGGCTGTCGCCCTCGCTACCGAAGATCGTATGCATTGAGGCGTCATCGATCACGACAGTGATGATGACATCCGACAACTCGGTGACCTGGGCCAGTGTCGTGGCGGCTGTTGTGCCAAGTTCGGTGGCCAGTTCGGTGGCGGCTTCGCTGCGAATATCGTACACGGCGGAGACGTTGTATCCGCAATCCTTCAGTCGGCGGGCCATGTTGGCGCCCATGCGGCCGACTCCGACAAATCCTACTTTTTGAGACATGTTTTTTTTGGTTGAAAAAGACCTGAATGTGGCTGGGCCACCTTCAAAAATCGGTGTGCGACTCAGCATAGGCAAAGCCTCGCAACAGCGCACGCCCTTTTTGCACTTGGCCAAGCGGGGAGCTTTTTAATCGCAGAGGGCCGTGTCAAACAAGAAATAACCAATTATGGTGTTTCGCCGATAGGGAAGCCGAATTGGGCGGCCTGGCTGATGAAGGTGTGCCTGAGCCTGACCGGTTTCCCGGGCGTTTGGCCAAGCGCGACCGGCACCTCGAACAGCACGCCGGAAACCTGGCATGGACCGTCATCTTCGCAGAAGTAGGCGATCGCCTCGACGCGCACGAGGCCGTCCTCGGCATTGTCCATCAGCGTCACTGGAATGCGGATTATGGCGTTCTCCTTTAGCACACCTGCGGCCTTGGCTTCGCTGATACGGACCGGAGAGTTCTCACCGGCGATGACCTGCCAGCGACTGCCGGCGTCCTCGGTGAAGTGATGGCCGGCGGGGAGCGCGAGGCTCAGCATCAGCACGCCGTTCTTGCCCTGGACCAAGCGCAGTGGTTCGGTGCGAATCGTCGGTGTGCCGGGTAGGTTGGCCAACCGGAGACTGCGCGGCGCGACCGCTTTGTCGGCGGCGGGAACACCGGTAAGCTGGAGCGTGGTCACGTCGAGCGACGCGAGATCGACGACGCGGATCGAGTGGTTGTTCGTATCGGCAACGAACAGCTGTTTGCCCTGCGGGTCAAGCGCGAAGCCGGACGGCTCAGAGAATTGCACGTCCAGTCCGTTGCCGTCGCGGAGGCCGGGCTTGCCGGAGCCGATCCAGCGCCGTATCTCGCCGGTTTCGGGGTCGAGCAACTTAAGTCGATGATTGTACGTGTCAGCGACGATGACCTTGTTTTCCTTTGACCACCATTGAACGCCGAGGACGTGCTGCATGCGGGCTTTTTCGCCGATACCGTCCGTGTCGCCGAACGCGAACAGGTTACGAGGCTTGGCATTCTCGCCGCCGGCGATTGTGCGGGTGGCGCCACTTGTCAAGTCGATCGCGCGCACGGTGCTGCTCTCGCTGTCGGCGATGAACAGTTCGCCGTTGCCGACGGCCAGGCCGGATGGCTGTGCCCACGCGGCGAGCAGTCTGTCGGTGCGGTTGAGGTTTTGCTCGGAGCCGTTGCCGCTGTAGTTTTTCGCGATTTTTTTTCTGAGGTCGTACGACCAAATCTGGTGTGTGCCGGCCATGGCGATGAATACTTGACCGCTATCGATGAACACGTCCCACGGTGTGCTGATCGGTTGCTCGCGGCCGCCTTTGCCGCCGTTGTAGTCGCGCCCCTGCGTGCCGTTGCCGGCAAGAGTGTGGACAGTTTTGGCCTTCGTGTCGACGACGCGCAGCGCGTGGTTCTCGGCATCGGCGACATAAAGGTTGCCGCCGTGGAAGGCGAGGCCCTGCAGACGAAAAAACTGCGCCTCGTCGTAGCCGCCATCGGCCAGCCCAATGCGGCCGGAGCCAATCGTCTCGATGGAATTACCGTCAAGATCTGTGACGACGATGCGGTGGTGGTTCGAGTCGCTGATGAAGAGCCGTCTGCCCTCGGTGTCGATGGCCATTTTGCCGGGGTAGCTCAGCGGTGAGTCGATGCGAAGTTTGTCCTTTTCCGGCGACATCGGGATGGGGTCGTGTCGGAAAAGTTCTTTCGGGTAAAATGCAAGCGCGGCTGTGATGCAGGCGTCGATCAACTCCTTGTTTCCTTCACCGGAGACCATCAGCATGAGGTTGCCCTTAGGTCCGACGACGGCCATCGATGGCCAACTGCGGACACCTATGCGCTGCCACATGTGCATTATGTCGTCGTTCACTACAGGGTGAGCAATCTCGTAGCGCAGCACAGCGTCGCGGATATTTTTGGACACCTTTTCGTTGTCGAACTTGGCCGAGTGCACGCCGACAAACGCAACGGGATAACCGGCGTAGCGCTCCTCCAGTTCGGCGAGGTCTGGCAAAATGTGGATGCAGTTGATGCAACAGTAGGTCCAGAAATCGAGCACGGTGATTTTGCCTGCGAGCTGCTTGCCGAAGGTCAGCGGCGGTGAGTTAAACCAATCCTTGCCGACCGGGAACTCGGGCGCGCGGAGCTGTTCGGCCTGCTGATCTACCCGCTCGATGTGGGCCTTCAGTTGTTCGACGCGCTGGGGGAACTGCGCGCTGCGCGGTGGCAGATCCGCCGATTGGCCAAGCGCTGTGAACCAAGCCAAGGGCAGGGCAATCGCGGCCATTTTGGCCAGTCGGGGTGGTTTGAGTAAATAAGGATGACTCATGTGCCAAAACTGCCGCTGCTTTGATACTGTTGCAAGGATAGTTGAACGGGATGGCTTCAAGTTTCGGGCGGTTTTTCATTGGTTGTCATTAAACCCGATCTCTCAATAAATTTTATCTGTAACTTTTTTTAGTTTTTAACGACTACAGGTTTGCCATTCGATGGTTTTAAATTGAGAATAATAAAATGAAGCTACAAAAAGGAATTTCACTATTTCCCGGTATTTTAATTCAGAGTGGATTAGGCGTGGTAAGGTGGTCGGCGGTTATGAGACAAAGTAATCAGTTTTTGGTTTGCATGGTGGTGCTTGGCCTTCTTCTAGGCTTAGCAAAGCCGGCGGCACAGGAGTATCGACTGCGCATTGGCCAAGCGGAGGGAGGCGGCCACGAGTTGAGGTGGGACGCCGCCGGTGGGCAGGCCAAGTACACTGTCCATTACACAACCGGTCTAGGGAAGTCGCAGTGGTCACCGCTTTCGGCCGGCAGCGCTTGGCCCATCGACACGACAAGTTTCAAGCTGCCGCTGGTGCTTGGCGCATCCACGGGTTTTTTTCGTGTAGAAATTGAGGGTGCCGACGCGCATCAGGTGCGTTGGTTTGCCACTGAAATGTCGGCTCACCCAAGTAATCAGGAGGCGGGTTATCCTGATCCGGAACTGGAGGTGTCATTCGACGATGACTTTATTATTGTCGAGAGCAACGGCATCCCGACGTTTGAGTTTGTGAGCACGACACCGAACGGATTGCGTGGGCAAAATTTTGAATGGGAGATACCACGTTTCCCCCAGTCGGCGGATGAGTTGACACAGATTCCACTGCTTGGCACCGTGGCGATCACGACGGCGGGGCTGCCAATCTACGGGCCGAACGAGGCGCAGATTCCGCATCCGTACGGCGACCCGTACATCAACGGCATCCTCGACTACTGTCACGGCCACACCGGCGGGCAGGCGGACTATCATTTTCACTTTGCACCGACCTGCATGTTCGAGGCGCCGGACGGCACGGAGGAGCATTACAACATCATCGGCTTCGCGCTGGACGGCTACCCGATCATCGCGCGCTATAAGGGCATTCACGGCGAGACCGGCGACGAGGCGTTCGGTTGGCAGGAGGTCAGCGGCTACGAGCCAGACGCCGACTACCGGGAGGAGGTCATCGAGGGGGGCGCCAATTCCACCTACGCATGGGACAATTATAATTACGAGGCCAAGCGCAAGGGGCGCACGCTTGATGAATGCAACGGGCGCGCCTTGGGCAAGGTAAAGCTAGCCAGCGGCGCGACGTTCGACGAGGCGAGTTTTTTCGGTTTCGACTACGGTTATTTTGTCACTGCGGAGTTCCCGTACTTTCTGGCCAAGTACCATGGCACGCCCAATGCGGCTGGTGGAGGCGGCCAACCGGGAGGCGGAGGTGGCCAGCCGGGAGGCGGAGGTGATGGTGTTGTCCGCGTCACTCCGGGAAGTGGCTTGGTGGGGAAACGGTTGACGGTGACCGTGACGTTAAACGGCAATGCACAACCGCCGTTGCCTCCGGTGCAAATTCGGCCCTCGAGAGTAAGCATCGGGGAAATTGACCTGACAGGATTGTCCCGCACATCGCGCACGAGCATTCGCGGCACGCTGCAAATTCCCGCCAATGCAGGGAAAGGTAAAAAAGACGTGACGGTGGTTTTCCCAGGGCCACCGGGACGCGGGGATGTCAGCTTCGTTGGGGATGACTTGTTTGAGGTGAAGTAGCCCGAACAGGGCAAGGGCTGGGAAAACCCAATATTGAAAACCGAACAAGGAATGCCGAAGGACGAAGTGCATGGCTCCCTCTCCCAGCGGGATAGGGCAGGGGTGAGGGAGATGAATAAGCGATTCTTGTAGAGGCATCGAAAAGGGCAAGCGCACAAAAAGAGCCACTTCCCGGTCATTGCGACCAGACGA
>Ga0115011_10002081_pt1 | contig 14027 bp, 10 predicted proteins | sample TroAtlMetagenome_2_FD_88705 | JGI IMG/M metagenome (GOLD analysis project Ga0115011, IMG submission 88705) | Marine eukaryotic phytoplankton communities from Atlantic Ocean - Tropical Atlantic ANT8 Metagenome | ecosystem: Environmental > Aquatic > Marine > Oceanic | place: Tropical Atlantic...
AAGAAAAAGAGGACACTCGCGAGGCGTTTAGAAAGCAATCGGCAAAAGATCCAGACGGAATGCAGTATAAAGCCAAACTCGCGCAAAAGAAGGATTTACACAATAGCTTACACAATAAACTGGTGAGAGGTGGTGAGAACAAAGACATATACATACCCGACCCGAAACGAAGAGCAAAGAAAGCCTCCGATCGCGTTTCGGAAGAGACAAAAATGATGCAACGAAGAACCATTGGTAGACTCGCGCACGGCGTTTGCATGTTTATTTTATGGGTTGTGTGTGCGCCAGCTTCGGCGTCTATCGCGCGCTACGGTAAAGGTAACGCCACCGGTTGGTTCACCGTGCACAAATCCTTAAGCACGATTATCCTCTACGGCACTCTGTTTGGCATCTTCGGCATCCTCTACCTTCGAGGCTTCTCCACGCCATGGGGACCTCACGGCACCTACGGCTTAAAAACTTTAGGTTTATGCGTCGTACAAATGACATTAGGAAACGTCCGAAACTGGATTCCACGTCCCATTTTCCGTTTCATCCACCGCTGGCTCGGCGTCGCCGCCGTACTTTTGAGTTGGTATACCTGCCTTTTAGGCGCGCGGTTGTTGAGCAACATAGAAAAAATGCCAAAAGTGTCAACCTTGACATACGGCAGCATGTTTTTAGTCTTAGCGTTCGTGTGGCTCATGCAGCGAAACCACAGCAAATTCAAAATCGACACGAAAGCTAGGTTTAGCGTGTAGCAATCGTCGCGAGTGCGGCGGTAGATGTAGATGCACACATTCCCATGGTCATTTTTGGAGACCAACACAATACCTAATACCTCTTAATACCTACTCACTTTACCTCAAAGTACTTTGCCGCACAGAACAGCACACCTAATTTACGAGGAAGACTCGCCGCATTGACTCCTCCGAATCAAAACATGCCCTCTTCAGAGGCGGGCGTGACCTCGTTGTTCCAGGCCATCGACGCCGATGACTCGTCTCTCGTTGAGAAAGTCATCTCTGACTACGGCGAAGATATCGTGCTCGCGAAGACTTCCAATTCATCGAAAACAGCATTGATGCACGCGTGCGAAACGCATGGTAATGTGGACGTTGTCCAGTTATTGCTCTCATCTGGCGCGCCTTGGAACGACGTCGACGACGATGGTCACTGCGCTGGAGAATACGCCGCGCAAAAGTATCCTCAGTTAGCGTCTCTGCTCATGGACTATGGCGTAGAGGTCGAATTACAGTTAGGACAGCAGATGCGCGCGAAAGGTGAGTACGAAACGGATACGTCGTATCTTTCGGAAAAGTTAAAGTACGACGACGACGATCGGCTGCTCGATGAGCAAGGGGATGCCGTGATGATGAAATGGGAAACGCCTTTGATGAAACTACACGCGAGGAAAATTTGCGATGTGGAGCATGGTAAGGAATCGGATGCCGTCGTCTTGAACGTAGGATTCGGACTTGGGATCATTGACGGTTTCATTCAAGAATTAAAGCCCAAAACGCACGTGATAATCGAAGCGCACCCCGACGTGTACGCGCACATGAAACGAACAGGTTGGGATGATAAAGAAAATGTGATTATAAAGTTTGGCCGATGGCAAGATGTCATCGACGACTTGGCGAAAGAGTACGCCTTTACCGGTGCCTTTTTCGACACCTACGGTGAGACGTATAACGAAATCAGAGAGTTTCACGAGCATTTACCCAAATTGTTTCAAAAGAGTAAGGATGAAGGAAAACGATGCGTTTATTCATATTTCAACGGGTTTTGTCCAGATAACGTGTTCTTTCACATGGTGTACAACAAATTAATAGCGAAAGAATTGAAAGACATGACGGGGATGTTGACGACGTTCGAACCAGTCAGAGTGGACAAGATTGATTGGAAAGGCGTGACTGGCCACGGGAAGTATTGGGAGATGGAAACGTATTTTCTCCCCGAGAGTACGTACGTGTGATAATAGTCTAGATATCTATAGCCGCGTCATTTAAAGTACGTTTTCTATTCTTCATTTTCTGCCTCTTGTGCCGCTACGCTCCTTGACGCCATCGACGACGACCGCGTCACTCTCTTCGGTTTCTTCCTACTTTTGCGATCATCTATTCTATTTGCTCCTTTATTTTTCGTACCGCGCATTACTCTAGGCTCCTCTACTTTTCTCGTCGCTTCTGCGTCTTCTCTCATTTTATCCTCCTCCTCCTCCTCCTCCTCCTCCTCTTCCATGTCCGATACCTTTCCAACATCATCTTCCTTCTTCCGTTTTGTCCATCCTCTTTCCTCTTCCTCATCCACATTACCACTGGCTCCTCCGCCAACTAACACCGGTTCGTCGAAAGTGTATTTCGTGTATTTTAATGGAAACTTCTCGTGATCGGGAACGACCGTTTTCGTCTCCGTCCCGCTCGCGCGTTTTACTCCCGGGAGTAACTGTTTGTCTTGAAATCCAACTGCAAACATGTCGTCTCTGTCGAACTCTTCTTCTCTTTCCAATCGATCGCACTTCCCTATCGATCGTCTCGTCTCCGTTTTCGTTCCGAATAAGCAATCGTCTCTCGCGTCTTCTTCTTCTTTATCGTCGTCATCGTCGTCTTCCTCTTCTATGTTTACCCCTAACTTCACTTCGTACTCTTTCCTCGTTCTCCACGGAGGAAGAGAATGCCCTTCCAAAGGGGCGCTTCTCTTCCGTTCCATGGATTCAAACGCGCGGTCGACTCGAGCGTGGAATAAATCGAAGGATTTCACGAGCGTCGTCGTTCTTGTCGTCGTCGCCGCCGCCGCCGTCATCGCCGCGTTCGCCGTTCGCGTCGCGTCGCTTAATTCAACCATCATCCCCGCGTGTCTTTTGTGCTGCAAATTGGAAAAATTCGAAGAACGAAAAGACTTACCATGTTCTTTATTTCCAAACGCGCAAACAACAAAAACGCGCGCGTACGTAAAACCAACACCATCGCAACAACGGTGAAGAAGGATGTCCAATCAGTGGCACCGAGGCGGTGGTGGCGGCGGTCGAGGTCGAGGTCGAGGTCGAGGGCATCATCAGCAAGGCTCGAATCAACCTCGAAAAGACCTGTTGGGAGACGATTTCGGTTCGGAGTTCCCGCTGTGGCAATTAACAAGCTACGGTCCAGGAGCGTCCAAAAACAACTTGTTAGGCGGCGATACGTCGCCCGAAGAACTCAGATGGGCGGCAGGAGCAACGAAAGCGAGAACGGGAGATCACCGACGCGTGTTTGAAACGTTTCGGGAGTACGAGAAGCTGAAAGAGAACGATCGGTCTGTGCTGAAATCCATGGCCGAAGCACAACTGAAACAAGTCTTCGACGGAGTGGATGCGGGGACGATGAAACCGGCCGGGGTGGAGAGGAAGATTGAGTTTCACATGGTACCTCCGAGTAATGGAGGGAGAGCGTACGAGCGGGTGATGCCAACGAGTAATAATAGTTCGGGTGCTTTTGGTAGTGGCGGGACGTTTGGCACGGTGCCATCTCCTCCCACTCCGTTTGGCGGGATTCAACAACAACAGTCAGCGTTCGGTCCATCGTCTGGTTTTGGGAATGTGGGGCCAGTTGCGACGACGACGTCGCCCTCCTTTGCCGGTGGTGGTGGTGGAGGTGGTGGAGGTGGTTTTCAACACGTGCCGCCTTCAACACCGACGTTTGGAGGATTTGGGCAAACGGGAACGCGCCAGCAGCAGCCCGGTGCGTTTACGTCAAATGTGCCAGTTGCAAAGCCAGTCGTCACGGTAACACCAACAGCACCACAAAATCAAGCAGCCTCAAATCAGTTCACGCCTGAATTTAATTCAGCCGATCCGTTCGGCTCGAGAGATTTCGTGGTTGGACAGATACCGGATCAACCGCCGCCGCTGCAGTATTGTACGTAGGCACGTTTATGAGTTAGAAAAACTAGTAGGAGTAGGATAAGTAGCACTAGTACCGTGAAGAGTCAACAAGTATACATTTTTAGTAGTGTAATACATAGCAATACAGTTTTTTATGATATAAAATATGTTAGCGGCGAACAAACTCCGATTGGTGGCGAATTTCCGCACGCTCTTTTTGTTTCGTGATGCTGCGCAATTTAGCCTCGTATCTCGCAACAATGCGCCTGCGTTCTCGAATGACGTCATTAAAAGCCTGCGTCAAGCGATAATCCCGTGTATTCGCCCATTTAATATCATCTCTAGTAAACACGAGCGCCCGCGTGTTTTCTTTTGCCTTGACCGATACTGAATAGATTTCCGCATCTGGATCAATTTCTCCGACCAAATTGGAAGCTCGTCGAAATCTGGACACGTTTACCGTCTCGTCATCTTCTTCACCTTCTTCGACGATACACTCGCCGCTAGTGATCAAAAATGCCTCCTCGCACGGTTCACCTTTGACGCATAAATATTCGCCCTCTTCAAACCTTCTTTCAGGTAATTGGTGCTCAACGTACGAGTATGCTTCCAACTTCCTGTGGACTCTTCGCAACCTCTGCGAATCGTTCTTTTCGTGCACCGGGTTAAACCACTTGTGTTCGAGCGCTGCAGCAGCGGGTAAGCGTCTCCTGGGATTCGGCTCCAACAACCCATTCAAGAGATCTTTTGCAGTTTCCGAAACGCCGCTAAAATCAAACAAGAAGTAATCAATATTCGCTTCGCAAATTAGTTCAATCAACTCGTCCTCGTCCTCGTCCTCAAACGGCCATTCTCCGGAGAGTAAAACGAACAACGCGATGCCACATGCCCACACGTCCACACCTTGACCGTACGTGCCTTGTAATAAGGCTTCGGGAGAGACATACGCGACAGTTCCGTCCACGCCAGCAGACGTTTGCCTGGTACGTAAAACTTTTGCTAAACCGAAATCAACAATCGTCACGGTGTCGTAATCGTCCTTTTCTTTCAACACGATATTCTCCAGTTTCAAATCACGATGTATGACACCTTTCGTATGCATGAAAGCGACGGCGTCAAGAAGTTGATGCATTATCTTTTTCGCGACAGGTTCAGGAAATCGACCGTTAGGCTGTTCCGTGACTGCGTCTTCCAGCTCTTGACCCTTCAACAAATCCATCACGACGTGAATGACCGCGCCGTTTTGCTCCGTGAAGAATTCGCGGATGGTGACAATGTGTGGGTGGCTGGAAAGGCGTTGCATTAACGCAAGCTCGTTTAAAACTTCTTCCGTAGTCATCGCTTCAAATTCATCCGAGTCGCTGCTATCGCTGCCGTCGTTGTCTTCGTCTGAATCTTCATCTGAGGATCCGTTCGACTTTTTGGAATCGTCGTCCATCTCTTTAATCGAGATTGTTTTGACTGCAATGATTTCGTTGGACTCTTTGTGTCGAGCTTTTCTCACGACGGCGAATCCACCTTTACCCATGGTTTCACCAACTTCGTATCGGTCATTGAAAGGTAAGTAATCGTGGACTTTACCGACGTCGCTGACGAAACTGGCGAGTTCGTCGAGTTCACGAAGACCACCCGGGGCGGAGTGTGAGCGTCGTAAAAATGGTTTGTTACCCATCATAGTAGTCGCTTTTTCGTTTGATTTTGCATAATACATGGCGTTGTTTCTACGCCGCATCTTTAACGTCGTCCCTTCGGCGACGTGTTTGATATGGTAATCTCTCGCTCGCATTTCGCGAAGCGTACGCAAGTGCTCTTTGTTCAAGGAAAATTTCCTTCGCCACGTGTTTTCGTTCTGTGCTTCGATACTGCGTTTTATTCTTCGCGCGCGTGGTGATGCTGGAGCCTCTTCACTATCGTCGTCATCAATCAGTCCTCTGGTTTCGTTTAATGAACGATGCATGAGATGTGACGACCCGAGCTTAGCTCGAAGCATCGCCACATCTACCGCATTATTTTGCATCCGCCTTCGATTTCGTGCGGCATCCCGGGATGGTGATAGAGCCATTGGTTGGGGAGATTGCGATAGACTTCGACTGTCACTGTCGGACTCGCCAGAATCACCACCCGTCGCGTTATCTCCGCCAAAAAGCAACGCTGTATTAGCCGCCGCCACGGGAGAAGAAAACACATTATTTCTTCTTCGGTTCTTTCGTTCTCGAGACGTCTGCGAGGATGGAGACAGGTGCTCACCTCTCGTTTGTGCAGCTATTTGCGATGCACTACCATCAATACCAACACCTAAATGCGACTGAGTATACCTCCGTCGATTCGCGTGCGCCAGAGCCAACAAATCTTCTGCTGAGTCTAGCCGTAAAAGTTGTTTTCGTAATCCCAATTTTTTCGCGTGCGAACTCACATTCCTCGTTTTCAAAGTTGCCCACGTACTCAATCCTGTCGGTAACAAGCCTCTCGATCTTGCCATTTCTGCTAAACGTTCGAACGTTTCCGGGGCGTTTGGGTAATCCAACGCCAACTCTCTCAATAGTATCGCCGTCCTTGCGAATCCTTTCGCCATCTGACTCGAATTCACCGCACCTTCTTTGCCTAAATATTTCAGCACGTCGATCGTTTGTTTCCCGCACGCAAAGTTATCGATAGCGTCTCGTTCAATCGCGACCGATAATATTCGGTACACAAACTCGTGATGATAATAGGACATATTCAACGCCCTCAAATTCCTCGAGCATTCCTTACAATCCAACGATTGAAAATATTCGTACGTCAACCTTTTCACGCGTTCTCTTATCACGTCCGCTCGGTTTTCGCACAACCCCTCACCACCCCAAATCGATCTCAAGACCACGTCTCCGCCGGGTTGTTCCAACAGCTCCTTCCCTTTCCTCGCACACTCGCACCCTCTCGCAGAAATCTCCGACGGTCTCGACAAACACGCCTCTAAATACGTCACCGATACCACGTCGTCAATCACCGCTCGCGCGAGGAATCTCGAGATATCCTCCATGGCTGTCGGGACATCAATTTCCACGTCTGCTAACATAGATAGAAGATAATCGAACGCGTTTTCGAACGCTTCCGGTGGGAAAAAGAAATTTTGATCTTTTCCTTCCTTCCCGTCGTCGTCCGTCGCGTCTTCTTCTCCTTCTCCTCGTCCTCTCCTTCCATCGTCCTCTCCTTCCTTTTTAACGAACGCCAATCGTTCCAACAGTCTCGCGCACATCTCTCGTTCCTTCATCCCTCGATCCAGGCTCAGACCGATCGCTTTGGCCACCACCGTCTCCCCGAAATTCGACCGCACGCGCCATTGGTACAGCTCTTCCAGCGAGTTCACGAACTCCTCCGCGTCCGTGTGAACGAAATATTCCGCGAGTAACGTCGAGACTCGATCTTTGAACTGACGGTCCTCCGAATGATGATGATGATGATGATGATGATGATGAAGACGAAGACGATGACCATTCGATGACATCGCTCGCAAAAACTCTCCCTCTCTCTCTCTCTCGTCGAGCTCCCTCGTCGTTTAGCTGCTCGTTTTTTTGCTCATGACGGTTTTTGTTGGCTTTCCAGGAAAATCGCTCCTCGTTCGGGTCGCGAAGAGGCCCCCCCCAAACAAAAGCGCGTTGAGTAGGTGTTTTTTATGAGGGCATTTTCTCTCGACTTTTTCCCCATTAATTAATTGTTTTCCTCCTCCTCTTTTGTGCCGCTTGTGGAACAACGCGCAAAGAAGAGCGCTTTACTTTGTGCAGTCGGTCGGTCGGCGGTCGTCGTCGTCATGGGCATCTTCGACGGCGTGAAAATCGACTCGAACAAAAACCCTCTGTTCAGCACGTCGTCGTCGTTCTTTTCGAAAGAGGACGAGACGAAAGCCGTGCCGCCGCCGAAGGTCGATTGTGTTGTTGGGAAGAAGAAGAAAAAAGTCGAGAATGCGCGACTGCTGGCGGCGATGAAACGCGCGCAGAACGCGTCGAAGGAGAGGAAAGAAGAAGAAGAAGAAGAAGAAGGAAGGAATACTGCGCGACGACGCGATAAGAGCGTGACCGCAGAAACGAAAGAAGAAACGGATGTGGACGGAGAGCTCACGGACGAGGACAACGACGGGTGGAAGGGAGGCATACAGAGGAGGACTCTGAATAGCAAAGGCGCATCTGCGTCGAATACCAAATCGGAGGAAGACCAACGAGAGGAACTGAAGAGGACGATATTCGTCGGAAACGTGCCAATGAAAACGAAACCGAAAGAGCTGGTTGCATTTTTTAAGCAACTGTTCGGGTCGAAAGCGAAGAGCGCGGAAGTGGTTTCGGCGCGCATTCGCTCGGTGCCGCTGAGAAAGAGCGTCGACGAGAAGGACGCGAAGGTACCTATTCGAGCAAAGATTTTGAGTTCATTAGGCAACAAAAAACAAGGTGGCAGCGAGAATAATGGGGCTATCAACGACTCATCTAAGAGTGGGTGTAACGCGTACATAGTGTGGAAACGAGAGAAGGATTGCGAAAGGGCCGTGAAGAAGGGCAACATGCAAAAGTTTCGCGGGAATACTCTGAGAGTAGATTTTGCCGCCAAATCGAGTAAAAATGGAGGCATGGGATCAAACAGCGCCGATGAAAGTGGCGTGAATTACGACCGAACGAAATCTGTTTTTGTCGGCAACTTACCCTTTGACGTTTCCGACGAGGAAGTCATCGAGATTTTCACCAAGAACAAAGAGTATAAAGAGTTAAAGACGGAGTTGGAGGCGGTGAGAGTAGTACGGGACAAAACGACCAGAAGTGGGAAAGGTATCGCGTTCGTTTTGTTTAAATCCATAAAAGCCGCGCGAACCGCGTTATTATTGGACGGCTTTGAGATGGGCAAACGCGAACTTCGCATCACGAAAGTTGGCGTGGTCGCGCCAAAAAGAGGGAACGAGGTCACGAAATCTAGAGAACGTGTCGGGAAAGAGAGTACCTTGAAGAAGAAGAACAACAACAGTAGTAACGGGTACAACACTAACAAACGTAAGCTGAATTCATGGGAAGGTGGTCGATCCGCCAAAGGGAACAAAGTTGCCAAATTTGATAAGAAAACGGCGAGCGCCAAATCGGATGCCTCGCGAAAAGGCGGCAAAGGAGTCGCGAGCAAAAGTGGCAAGACAATGGCAAAGAAAAAGAAAGAGCCACGCGCGTCCGGTAAAAAACGCCCCGCGGTTGCTTTGCGAAAAGCGAAGATGAAAGCTGGTTTGTAATAACACGTGTACGTATAGACAGAAAGAGAGAGAGACTCCCGCGTCGCACGCGCGAACGAAGATTTTTTGTTTGACCATATCTTGGGTGCTGCGTGTATATCTCCACCAGTATCCAATAAATGTACTTTTACCTTTGGGTAGTATTAAAACAATGAAGACGTGTGCGCGCGAAGCGCACCACTCGAAAAGAGTGATTATATGACTTATTCTTCTTCTTTCTTCGTCTCCTCTCCGTCCTTGTTGCCCTCGTCCACTTCCTTTTTCAACTCCTCGTTGAACTCGTTCGCGGCTGACTGAAAACTCTTCACGGTTTTCCCCAACGATTTCCCAAGCTCTGGAAGTTTACTCGGACCGAAAAGTAACGCGGTCACGCCGCCGATGACGACAATTTCCGGCAAACCGAGACCGAAGAGACCGTTCGACACGACGAGTTGCCCTCTGCTCTTTCTAGATGCGTTGCGCGCTGCTGCTAAGTTTCTGTTGTTAAATGCTGCCGCATTCGATCGGTTGGCGTTTCCAAACGTCTTTCTCGAAGACGCGGAGGAATATTTCGCCGCAGCAGTCGCGCGCGAGGGTAATGACATCGACGTCAACATCTTGTTTCGACGTGGTGGCGTTCGAGAGAGCGTGTTCCGATGACGACGGTGAAGAACCTTCCTTCCGAGGAGAGCACTTCTTTTTTGGAGAAAATCGGAAGCATTTTTTCCCCAGTTCTTCTAAAAAAAAACGACGCATGAAGACGAGAAGACGAGAGCTCGATGTCCGCGAACCAGCGGATCAACAAAGACCTGTGCTCGTCGAATTCTTCGTCGCCGGCGCATATTCTTCGCGTGATCGAAAAATCGAGCCACCAATTCAACATCATCAACGCCTCCACGGCGTTTTCTCGTTTAGCGAAAACGCATCTTCGCGTCTCGACAGTCGCCGGGCATGAAGAAGAAACGCTGCGAACTTTGCTGAAAAGATGCAAAAATTTACTCCGCTCGAATACGAACCAACTGGAACCGAGACATTTGAGCTCGATTTTATGGGCCGTGGGGAAAATGCGATTGATTCGAGTCGACGGGCTGGAAGAAGAGACGGCGCGTGTTTTGGAAACGATTGCGAATTTGGTGCTCGAGAGAAGGAGGAACACCGTGTTCGGAGCGCAAGAGATTTCGAATTTGTTCTGGGCATCGGCGAAGATTTGTGGTGACGCTAAAAGAAGAGATGGGAACAGTTGTGTTGACGAGGCAATTATTCGAATGCAGGAGCCTTTACAAAGAATGTTTGCGACATCCAATTTTCGTAACGAATGGACAACGCAAGGTATATCGAATGTGTGTTGGTCACTTGCGAAGATAACGATGGTACGAATGGTTTGGATAGTCGACGAAGAAAGCGACTTAAACAAAAGTATAGCGAATGCGGTAGAGATGGGAACTTCTGGGCCTCCAACGAAACGATTCAACGCACAGGAATTCGCCAACATAGCGTGGGCGATGGCAAAGTTCAACGAAGCGGCACAAGACGATAATAACGGAAGAGAGGTTTTAGTAAACAAAATGGCGCACGATTTGAAGAATATGCTCATATCGGAGACCATAAAAGGTCGGTTTGAATCTAGGCACGTCGCAAATACTTTTTTAGCGTTCGCGAAAGTCAACCAGTGCGCAGAAGATTCCAAATTTTTGTTCAAGTTGAAAACGTTGACGAGGAGTGTTTTGAAGAATATGAACGCGCACGAGCTGTCGATGGTAATGGTAGGTGTCGGTTTAATAAACGATAGTAACAGTATTGATAATGAAGACGACGAGGACGACGAATTGGCGTTCGAAACCTGTCAATTTTTTACGAGATCAATTGCGTCGTACACGGAAAATATTGGTAATGAGAACGACGACGACGACGACAACGAAACCAGTAAGGTTGGATTAATCGCGAACGTCTTGTGGGCACTCGCAAAGCTTCCGAAACTGTTGGTGAAAATCGCAGATAAACAAAAGATGTTCATAAATGATATATTAAATGGACTCGAACAGTCGAACAGCATCGCAAATATGAACGGGCGACAGGCGTCTACCATTCTTTGGTCACTCGCGAAAATCGGCGACGTTGTTGGTTACGAGGATACCGGAATCAAATCTATGTTTGAGCTCTTTTCGAAAACGCACTTCAGCAACGCATCTTCTTCATCGTCGTCATATTTCAAGAATAAGACCGATGCGCGATCGTTTTCTATGATTCTGTGGGCCTTTTCATTCGGCGTTCCCGATGTCGCCACGAACGAAAGGGCGAAAGACATCTTTGAATCCGCGCACAAAGACTTGCGCGAAAAAACATGTATCGACAAATTCAACGCACGAGATCTCGCAAACGTTATGGAAGCGTTTTCAAAACGCCTGCATACGCCTGAGAAGGTTTTGAAGATAATCGCCAAACGGGCTGCAGAAATTTTGGGCACGTTTAATGCTCAAGAATTGCTTAAATTTCTCGGTGCTTTCGAAAGAGCTGGAGGAGACATTCACAAGTACGAAAAATTGAGCGAACTTCTCCACTCAAAAAGAGCGATTAAGATTTCTTTCCCAGCGCTCGGGTTAGTTGGCAATTCAGAGGTTAAGCTACGTTCAGCGACGCCATCGAACGACGCGTCCAAGCAAACTGACAGAGTAGACGATTCGTGCGGCGGTTTTGGACGCCAAAACACTGGCGTGGCTCTTTGGGAAGGTTCGAGAGTCCTCGCTGAATGGATATCGAGAATTTCAACCGTTTCTTTGTACGAATTTTGCAGCAAGGATACGAAATGGGCAAAACTTGGAGAAGATGGGTTCATCACACCTAATACGGACGCGCGTGACAAATTCTTCGGTAAAGGAAGAGTAGGCGTCGAGCTTGGCGCCGGGCTTGGGTTGCCTTCTATAGTGGCTTCGAAACTTGGCGCAAATGTCATCGCAACCGACGGTGCGTATCTTTCTCTTTCGTTCGCTTTAAGTAGTCTCGTTTTATCGTTCTTCCTTTTCGCTCCGGTTAATCCCTCGACAGGTCTTATTTCGTGGCCGTTGAGTTTCAGAGAGAGCGTACAAAAGAGTTGACTGAAAAGTCACCGGGGAGTTTCGCTGACAACATCCTTCAATTTGCCACGGATGCGTCTGATAGTAGCTCTCGTACATTTTTGCATGCATTTCTTCCAGTTCTTTTGAGTGATCGAGTTTTATGACTGACATTATTGGGTTTCTCATTCGATTTCATTCACAGGCGACGACGACGTCCTCTCGCTCCTCAAGAAGAACATGAGGAAGAACGCCGGAGAAGGGTCGTCGACGAAGAAACTCGTCTGGGGCGTTGGCGAGGCCCGGGAGATTCTCGAGCTAACTAGGCATCCAGATTTTATCCTCGCCTCGGACGTTGTTTACGGCAACGATACGAGTAAATGGAAAGCGTTCGTAGACACGATGAAAAGTTTGGCTGGAAGAGAGACGTTGATTCTCATCGGCAACGTTCGCCGGTATCCTGCTGGACACCCGTTAGCAGAAACGACGTTCTACACCGAAGCAACGAAGGACGATTTCGATCGCGCGGAGGTCCCCGTATCCAACTTGCACCCGGACTTTCGTAAAACCGGCGCTGGGTCGTGCGTGATTCACGCATTGAGGTTAAAATATGATGCCGCCAAGGAATTTACTCTTGGGAAACGGAAAGAGAAGAAAGAGAAGAAAGAAAAAAAGAAAAAAAAGAAGACGAAACGGTAGCACACGTAGATTTTGCTTTCGAGCATAGTATTTGTATTGATAAAGCTCGCGCTCGCTAATAGAAAATGTCTCATGGAGCCAACGGTTTCTCCAACATGAAGTGCCCCACCTCAACCAATCCGACGGCGGCGAACGGATTCCACTCGGTACTTCTCTGCGCGATTTGAGCTTGCGTCAACCCTTTCTTCGCCCAATCCGGCTCCGAGTACCCACACTTCTCGAACAACTTTTGTGCCCCTTCATTATCGACCTTCGTGTGCGTATACATCACCGTCTCGCCCATCTCTCTCATCGTCTCCTCCGCGGCTAACACCAAAGCTTTACCGATCCCTCTCCCTCGTTGCGTCTTCGCCACGGCGACGTCCGATAAATACGGTTTATCCGCTGGCGCTTTCGGTCTGTAACTCTCCGCACCAAACCTATCGCCATTTGGTAACGACACTTCAGCGATACCAACCAAATTCGACCCAACTTTAGCCGCAATCAACACTCTATCAGTAGCATTTTGTACGCCGTCCAACAACCCGGCGTACACTCGATCCGACTGCGCTTTCGCCAACCTCTTCCTCGCTAAAAAATCTTGAGGTCTTACTTTGAAGAACAAATCCATGACTAAATTCGTCGCGTCCATGCAATCATCCTCGTCGAATGGGCCTATTTTCGCCGATCCCATGTCTGTTAATTTCACCTCCGATCGTTTCACCGCCGTCGCGAGCACGCCTTGCAACTTTGCCTTGTCTTTCTTTCGATTTTTAGCCATTTTCACGGTTCCTTTTTCCAAGTTCACGACTAACAAAGGGGTCGCGCCTGTGCTCTTCCGCTTCGCGTTCGCCTCTGTCGTCGTCTCGTCCGTCGTCTTTTCCATCTCCTCGCTCGTCCCACCCGCAGACGCTTTCGCGCTCGTCGCGCGTCGTCGCTCGACAGGCACAATCGTCAACGTTTTCTTCCCGTATCTATCTTTTTCGTCTTTGTGGGTCCCGCTTTGCGAAGAAAATGTCCCCGAGCGCACCACGCCACGATGGTGCTGTCTCTCCGTAAAGCTTCTCGAACGCCTCGTCGGGGCGGCTTTCGTCGTCGTCGTCGTTCGGTGCCCCGACCATCCGTCCAGCGACGACGGGGAGGCTCTCATGTGTCTTTCTGTCACTCCGTTTTCTGCGCTCTCTCCTTTTCCAGGAGGGGAATGGATTGGAGTTTTCTCTTTTCACTAAACCCTATATATGTA
>Ga0115011_10002082_pt1 | contig 14025 bp, 15 predicted proteins | sample TroAtlMetagenome_2_FD_88705 | JGI IMG/M metagenome (GOLD analysis project Ga0115011, IMG submission 88705) | Marine eukaryotic phytoplankton communities from Atlantic Ocean - Tropical Atlantic ANT8 Metagenome | ecosystem: Environmental > Aquatic > Marine > Oceanic | place: Tropical Atlantic...
ACTAAGGCGGTTAGGTCCATAGGTAATGGATCATATGCTAATAGGTTGGTAGCTCTTAGGGAGTTACAAGCTATTTCGGGATCATTTGATGAAGTTGGGCGTAAAAACCTTACTCGTGACATAGTTTCTACTCGTGTTGGTCATGATTTAGCTGATAGATATATACCGCAACAGATGCAAGAGCGTCCGACAGTAGATACGAAGATAGCCTTCTTTGAGAATCAAGATTTGATGTCTGGAGGGCAAGTACCTGTAGTGCCTAATGAGATGCATGCCACTCATTTATCTGTGCATTTACCTGCATTGGGTCAGTTATTGGAGCAGTTGAACATGGGTCAGTCTGATCCTGTGAACGTATTAGCTGCTTTACAGGCTTTTTATCAGCATATTTCTGAAACGGCACAGCTTTTGGCAGGAGATCCTTCCCAAGAAGCGTTGATTAAGCAAGCGAAGCAGTCTTTAAACTATGCTGAAGAGATGATTCACAACACATCTAAGCAAGTAGAGAAGATGCAACGGGAGCAAATGGAGGCTCAACCTGTTCAAGAGGGTCAACCTGCACCTGATCCTGGGTTAGAAGCAAAAATGCGTGAAAGTGAGATCAAGAATCAGATAACAATGGAGAAAGCAAAACTTGACATGCAGATAAAACAAGCCAAATTTGAGCAAGATCAAGCGATTAAAGATGCAGAGAATGCTATGAAGATGCGTGATCAATCATAAGTATGCCAAAAAAGATACCTCTACCTGTTCCATTGGATAGGTGGTTTAGTGATGTTAAAAAAGTCGAGGAGTTGCGAACTATCTTGGAGTCTGAGACTTTCCAAGAAGCGACTGCAACTCTTAAAGAGTCGGCCGGACCGACATATGGGTCAATTGCACAAGATGCAGGGACTAACAGTACCCGTCATGCATGGTTTGCAGGATATCGTGATGCTTTCAGTGATTTACAAAAGTTAACTAAGTTACAAGATACTAATAATACTAAACCGATAGTTGAAGAATGGATGCACATACAGACACAGCAACAGTAGAAGCGCCTCAAACCGAGGAAGTTAGCCCTATAGAAGCCCTTCCAGAGGAGTCATCATCTAATGATGTATCTTTTTTAGATGCGATTGATAGTGCTTTTGATAACATTAATAGTCCAACCGAGGTTACCACGACTGAAGAGGTTCAAGATTCTTCCGAAAATGTAGAAGAAGTTAAAGAAGAGCCCAAAGAAGAGCCTAAAGAGGAAGTTAAAGAAGAGTCTAAAGAGGAAGTTAAAGAGGAAGTTAAAGAGGAGTCTTCAGAAGACATAGACCCAATCGAGAGTCTTTCAGAAGATGTTGGAGATAAATGGACTCCAAAAGCTGCTAATAGATTTAAAGAGCTTAAGTCTGAATTAAAGACTAGTCGTTCTGAGTTAGACGAACTTAGGCAGTTGACTAAAGAGCAGACTTCTAAGTTAGAGGAGATGGCAGCTATGGTGGAGAATAGGGACATAGATTCTTTGCAAGAACGGCTACAAGATTATGAAAACAAACAAGCTTTCACTGATTTAGAGAATACCGATGCCTACATAAAGACTATATCGGAGCCTATCAATGAAGTTCTTGATGAAGCTATAGCTATATCAGACCATTACGATGTAGAGGAAGACATAATAATTGATATTATGTCTTTAGACAAACATGAAGATCAAGATGCTGCATTAGAGAAGCACTTTCCTGATATGTCAGCTAGGGATAAAGCTAAAGTTTATAGGATGATTGAGTCTATTGACCCTCTTCTTAGTAAAAGGCAAGAGATGTTTGAGAATGTAGATCAGGCATTAAATGAGGCAAAAGCCCTTGAGGAGCAGCGCAATCAATCAGAACTGGCTGAAAAAGTTCAACTAAGGCAAAATGTTACTAGAAATGTAGTACAAAGAGTTAAAGAAAAGCTACCCTTTCTTGATGGGTTGGAGGATGTGAATCTTTCAGACATACAAGAAAAAGCATCAGAATTAGACCCTAATGTCGTACATCCTGTTGATTTTGCTTATGGGGCAGTAGCAGCTGAGTTATTGCCTAAAGTGGTCCGCCAGTATTTTTCTTCTCAAAAAGAAGTAGAGGCTCTAATGGACAAGCTTTCTGAGTATGAAGAGGCTGAACCGACCATGTCGGGAACACCTGCGACAGATGGTGGTAACGTTTCAAAGGCTGGTACTGATATGAGTTTTGAGCAAGCTATAGCTGCTGCATTAGGGTAGTTGCCAATTGAGTGTTCATAGTTTATTTTAAGCTATGGCAAAAGCAAAATTAGCTTATGAAGCGCAAAGAAGTGCTAATGAAACTGCAAAATTCTTTGATACTGTTGGTCGTGGAGCCCCTGTTACTATGGGGACTATTGGAGACTATAGTGGAGTTACCTCTGGTGTAGGGAAAAATCGTAGGTACGATGCGGAGGCTGAAGAAGAGCTAGATCGTATTGCTAAAAATTTAGACGCAGCAGCTAACGCTGGAAAAGGTAAAGGTCAAGGTCAAGGTGACGGTCAAGGTGACGGTCAAGGTGTGGTAGATAATCCAGTAGGAGATGACCTAGGGAAAAAGAAAAAACCTGACAAAATTAAAGGAGATGTAGATGAGGATGATGGGGCTGCAGGCCCTGATGGTAAGACATCAGGACCGGTTGAAGTTCCTTTAGACACAATGGAGGGGTATACGAGCTTCCGACCTACGGGGTTAGAGATGGTTCCAGGATTGGGCAGGGTCTCTAAGTTGATTAGTGATCAGTTTAATAAAAAGTCTCAAGAGGAGTTAGATAAAAAGAGGCTGGAAAAATACGGAGATCCTAACAGATTTAATAATTTATAATGGCAAAGTTTGGTAATGGGAAATTTTTTAACTAGATTAAAGGAGAGATTTCCAGTAGATCCAGACGGTCCTAAAAAGGCTGTGCCGATTCCTATATTCAAAGCAGGTCAACTTGCTTATAAAGGGTATAAGGCTTTTTCTGGGGGGAAAAAAGCAGTACAGTCAGTAGGTGCTGCTACCAAACTTGCCCCAAAAATAACAAGGGCTACTGAACGTGCTACTGTCAGACTTCCTAAAAACTGGAGAAGTTTGACATCTAGCACAGGAGCAACAAGGACTGTCCCTATTAATGTAGTACCTTCACAAGCAAAAACTGTCCCTATTAATGTAATACCTTCCCAAGCAAAAGCAATGGGGGGTGCTCAAAGATTTTTTAAAAGAGCTAAAAGAGCTGGGGAAAAATTAGATAACATAGATGAGGTGCAAATGGTAAATGAAGCAGAAGAAGAAGAAAAACAGAAAAAAGATTACCTTTCAAAACAAGGGCTTTCAAGAGCTGCAATTTTATCTGGGCTTAAAAAGAAAAAAAGCGGATACTAAAACACTATTGTCTTTAGGTATAGGTCTTGTAGTATGGAACCAGAAAAATCAATTCTGAAAGAGTTTCTTAATGGGGGGTGGTTAGTCCCCTTGATAGGGGCTGCTGCTATGTTTGCTAGGTTACTATCAGGGCAAAATGAGTTAAGTGTTAAGCAACAATTCAAAAGGATTGTGACGGCTATTTTAGCTTCAGGTATTGCGTGGTTTATATTAGAGCAGACAGATGTTTCTTCCTTAACAAAAGCAATTACGTATGGGATAATTGGGGTTGTTAGCCCTGAAGTTATAGGTGGTTTAGTTAGACTTGGTCAAAAGTTTGAAAAAAATCCAGAGCATTTTATAAAAAAATGAAACCAAAGATAATAGTTTATTTTTTAGCAGCGATAGTTTTTGCTTTTGTTATAAAAGGATTCCTCTTGCATAAAGACATACAAGAAACTTTAAAAGATAATGCAAGACAACAAGAGGCTGCAACAATGGAGATTGGTATGTGTTTTGATTGGTATGGGGTAATTATCGTTGACTCAGTAGTAAAGGTAGCAACTGGCTTAATTACTCCTGAGATGATGGTTGAAACCCTACAAGAGGAAAAGGCAAACAAAGATGAATATTTAAGACTATACAAGCCGACAATAACAGAGGCAGAGAAAGAGGATTCTCAGTTTGTCTTTAGGCAAGACAAGAAAATAGACTATTTAGTAGATACGCTTATACAGCTCGCAAAGAACAATAACTTGGAAGGTATATCTGAACTTATACCTCCAATGTATGACCTAACTGACCCCACCATTGAGGCTATTAATAATCTTATAGATGCGAAGATGTATTATAATGAAGCACAAAGTGAGGTACTTAATGATAAGCTCGAATCCTTTTCTGACTTCTTATGGTTATTACTTATGCTATCAGGGGTTTTATGTATAGGTGTTTCCTTTAGCAAAGGGTGTAAATAAACAAAGCCCTTAATTCTCAACCACATCAAGACCTATACAGATCTTCGGAGGGAGTGGTTGTATATGGGTTTCTAAATTAACCCTTACCGCAGGATCAGTAAAAGGTATAGGGAGCCCCACTTTAGCGTCTGTTGTATTGCAAGATACGCTTGAAGCAGCAATTAAAAGAAGCCCTGTAAGTGCTATGATTTTCTTTTTCATAGTTTAATATACCCCTATCTCCCAAAAATCAACAAGCATAATACCAAGATTATTAGAGAGATAACCCATATAGGGATTTCATCTATAGGGAACTTTGGCATAAGATAAATTTACTTTAAAAATACCTATTTGCATCTCAATAAAATTTAGGTTATTTTATTGTGTTACAAGGATTAGGTTGCTCTAGCCGTTCAATTAGTTCAGATCCTTGTATCAACAGATTCCAGAAGCTTGTGGTTGCTCTAGCCATTAAAATAGTTCTACAAGGAACAAGTTTCATACTGAACTAAGCCTTTCTCGGCTAACGGGATTGGTTTGCACCTTAATATTAACTTTAGGCCTTACTCCACTAGGAGAGGTCTGCACACATTTAACTTAAACTATATAATAATATGGCATTCGCACCTCCAGGTACATTAACTACTGACGCAGCAGCAGCTGTAGATGTGGTATTAACACAAGAAGCTAATAGAATTGGCTCTGACATACATAAGGCAACTCTTCACACATCACCGTGGATTGACCTTATTAAACAAACAACCTTTCCAGAAGGAATGGGTTATCAATTGAATACGCTCGTCTATGATCGTTCTCTTCCACTTTCACCTGTAAACAAAGATCTCAGTGAGACGGGTACTTCTGTCGGAGTATCTTGGGCAGGTTTAGGAACCACAGAAGCTTCTGGCGCAAATGGTTTCACAGGTGGTCAGCAGGATCAGACTAGTGCTCTTGGTTCAGGTAAAGCTAACGTTAACGTGATTGACTTCACTAAGACTCTTAAGAATTATTCTCTTGAGAGAGCTGTTGTGGAATCCCCACGTATCAACGTTGAAGATCTTCGTTTTGCAGCTCATCGTACTGAGCAGCTTCGTGCAATTATGGATCTCCTTAAGGAGTCTGTCCGTAATTCATGGGAAGAGCGTTACCGTGATGAGTATGCTAAACTCTGTGATAACGTTGTTATCTGTAAAGCTTCTGGCACTGCACCAGCTACTGGTAAAGAAGGAAGTGACACTCCAGCTTCTGCGGGAGACGTAGACGCTGATAACAACAACTCCGCTGAGTTGATTGCTGCTAATGTTTCTAATAAGGTCATGGACGATCTTTACTTCAAGCTTGTAAGGGCTGGAGCAGGTAATAACGCTTACGGTCGTGAAAATGGTCGTCCAGTGTTCTCATTCGTTGCGTCTTCTGAAGCTTCCTACCAGTTAATGACTGAGACAGGATTCCGTGATGACATTCGCTACAACAACTCAAGAGTATCTGAGCTTATTGCACCATTAGGTGTTGAGAAGAGTTTCAGAGGTTTCTATCACCTTATAGATGACCTTGCTCCACGTTATAGTGACACTGTTGACGGATCTGATAATCTTGTACGTGTACAACCGTACATTCACAATACAACAACTGATAAGATCGAGATCAATCCTGATTACGATACTGCTCCTATTGAGGAAGCATTTATCCTTGTTGATAATGTGATGGAGTCATTAATCCCAGCACCTCTTACAGGATCAAATGGAATATCCTTTGACCCTGTTAACTACAAAGGGGAGTTCAAGTGGACTAACATCCCTGATCAGACGCTTAACCCAGACGGTACAATTGGTTTCTTCAGAGGCATTATGGCTTCTGCATCTAAGCCGATTAAGACTAACTTTGGTTATTCTATACTGTTCAGACGTACAAGCACAACGCTTGCTGCTTAATTAGCAATATTAAACACAATATCCCCGATCCTCTTGAAAAAGTAGGGGATCGGGGTTATTTTTGTATAACCAATTAAAATTATGCCAACAGTAGGAAACAAAGAATTTGAATACGATGAGGAGGGCATGGAAGCTGCAGAGGCTGAAGCTGCCCAAACTGGTCAAGAAGTAGAACCCAGAGAAGGAGCTCTTCCAGACGAGGGGACTTTAGAAGAACTTTTTGAAGTTGTTTCTGGTACTGCGTTTGACGAAGGAGACGAAGCGCACATGCAGATGATGCAGCAAATAATTATTCTACTAACTCAAGACCCAGAACTTTCTGAAGCGCTGGCTTCTGGAGACATGACTGTATCTGAGTTTGCGATAAAACTATTTAGAGGACAACAACCTGAATAAACATGGCTCAATCACTATCAGGAATTTCCATAACATCAAAAGTCTTAGCTACTATGGCAGGGCAAGGGACGAATGTTCAAAACGATATCCGTATTGGAAGGAACATAGCTAAGTCCGTTAGCTCTACTGAGGCAGATATTTTATACTCTGTGAAGTTTACTTCTACGGCTGCTGCAGATCAAATTGCTTGGGACTTAGATTTACATAAGTTCAGTGCAGCTTCAGGGGATAGCCCCGATGCGTTTGATAGGACTAATCATACCTACACAGGGTATTCTTCTAACAACAATGCTGCAGGAACTCCTACAGATGCTGTTGGAGATGTACTACCTACAGCGTCTACCATAATGTCAATTCTCTATGAGACAGATGCTTCTAATACAGGTAATGTGGTTATTTCTTCTACAGATGCTAAATTTGGAACTGTAACATTAGCAGGAGGTACAGGCCCTGGAATTACAGGAGCTCATACAAGGACTGCTTTATTTATGCCAAGGGCAGACCCTTCAAACGTGAATATTACTATAACTTTTGCAGACAACTCTGATTCATTAACCGTTTTAGTTTTAGCAAAATCTTAGGTAGATGGCAGTATCTTCTAACAGAAGACAAAGAATAGTTGAATTTTCTACTCCAAAGGTAGCTGACTTAGTAGTTATTGAACTTGTAGATGCTAGTAGAAACATTAGTTCTGCTGATTCTGCGGATAATACTGCTTATGGAACGGCTCATCCTGATACTGCGAACTTCCCTAACCATAAATTATCTTTAATTAAAAATGCAGATAAGGAGCAAGGTCAGTTTCAGTATTGGTATTATGTAGTTGATCGAGATAACCAAGATGACTACAACTGGGAATTCCAAACAGCTTCTGCTTCTGGCAGGAGGTATGACACTGTTGTAAGAACCTACTTAACTCTTCGTAGTTCTTTTGATGATGCTAGCCCTGCAATTAATTCTGTTATGCCTATCAGTACTAGTGATCCTTTCGCTTCTACTGATGGTTATATTCTTTTTGAAAGAAGGCAAGTTAGGGCAGGGGATGAATCCCTAGACTCTCTGTATATTATTGAGAGGAGGATATACGTTAAAAAAATTCCTGTAAGGAATATTAGAACTGATGATACGTTTCCTTATGATGTTACACCTCATGAGAATACGGGGGATAGCACAGTAGATAGAGGAAATGTATCTGACCCTGCAAAGGGTGCTCTTTTAGATAAAGAAACATTATATTTTAGAACTGAGCAGATTAAAGCTACTACAGTATTTGCTTCGTCTGGAGACGACACCTCAATAGCTGTAGTAGATGGATCTAATAATGCTGTTGCAGTTGAGTCAGCTTTCCGTGATCCTGATTTAAGTTTCGGTACAAATGTTACTGGCCTAGCTAGTTCTAATTTTTGGGGTACTGATGAGTTGGGTATCGAGAGGGAAGGAAAGCAGATATCAGAAAACTGGTTTGTTTTGCTAGAGAGGCAAGTAGTACCTCCAGTAGATATTACTAACATTGCCAACAAGAGTAATCTTGGAGAGATAATGCTTTCTAAATACACGACAAATGAAACATTTACATGGCCAGCAGTACTTAATGATATGGACCCTTTTGATGGTAATCAGAATGGGGTTGTCGGATATTCTTGGAAAAGAAAAAAAGGAGGTGCAGACACTGTAGTTTTCCCCACATATAAAAGAGATACATGGACTGGACCTACAAGAACTACTAGAGAAATTATATGGAGAAAGAAAAGATGGAGTTCTTCAGAGTTAACTGACTTACAACCCATGCAACCATTGCCAATTAATTTTATAACTCCCCTAGTAAGGGCGAGTGTTAAACCTACTTTACACAATGGGATGCAATTAGGCATGTCTACAGGCAACAATCATCCAATATATAATGATGCGACAACAGAATTTACTTATGGGAGGACTAATTACACTGATTGGCCTGCAACTTTAGTTGTTTCAGACACTCAAAAACCTTTTAGAGGTGGTTATGTTAGGGAGAAAGTAACTGTACATGCTCCTACAATAACTGCTCAAGACGTTACATACGCTTCAGACCCAGTATAAAATGGCTGATGAAATAGATTCTAACATCGATAGCAACATTGAAGGTGTAGGTAATATTGAGAATTGGCCTTACCCGTTTGCACCTCATTCCGACACTCCTTTCTCTAACAGTTATTCTGGAGAGGGTTTATTAGAAGTATATCCTCAAGGAAATGAGGGCAACAAAGATTACCATCCGTATGAGTTAGAGTTTCATGTTGATGATGATAATAAAGTAGAGCTCCGTTGTTATTATGGGGTGGTTTATTATTCTATAACAGGCATACAACTTGAGGGCTTTGATGATAATGATACTAGTGATGCTAATAAAAGATTTGGAATTAAAGGTCAAAGCAAGCTTCCCGGCATAGGGAACATAACCCCCGCTGGTTTTATTAGTAGGGATGATGGTAGTAATAAGAAATACTGTAGTCTTAAGAAAGGTAAGTTAAATGCGAGGGGCAACCCTCCAGACAATTGTTTTGGTACTGTTTACTTGGTGTTTTATGTGGACTCTAATAATAAAAGTGTTAGTGAGGCAGAAATACTTTTCTTAGAGAAGGGGCAAGAACTAGAGGAGGAAGAACCTGTAGGAGAGTTAAAGCGTGTAGGAACTGATAAACTTCTTAGAGATAAACCTAGAAAAGGTAAATATCATTTAAAGATAGGTTCTTTTAATGCGCCTATAGACACCCCGATACCTATAACACAGTCTATAGAAGACCATGTTTATTATGCTACTACAATCATAGAAGATAGTGAAGCTCCATCTCCTGGAGATGGCTCTAGTTATTCATACACTACTACAGCAACCCCTCCTATTGGAGAAACTTTTTCGGCAGCAAAAGCTCCTGATCCTGTAGACCCAGACACTCCTTTTATTCCAACAACTCCAGTTGATCAGCCTAATCAGCCTAACCCTACGGGAGGTTCTACGAATCAACCTAATTATGAGGATAATCAAATGGTAGGGAATGATTTTAATTTAGGAGCTAGGCAGCCTGATGCAGTTTTTGAAGATGAGACTGATGAACAATTGACCGTGCCTCCTCAAGACACAGGAGACACTTATTTTGGAGGTCATGGAGGGGGAGAAATAGTGACCACAGATTCTGATGACTATATTGAATCTGGTACAATAGATGGACTATCCGAGATTTATGAAGAACAAGTTGAAGATCCCGCAGGAGGGGGTACTCTCTCAGCTACTTCTACTTCATTTTCTAATACTACTTAGTGAGTTGCACAGAGCCAAAAAATCTTACAGACTGGTTTGAGAGGGTATATGTTATCAATAGGCCTGATAGACCAGAGAGGCTAGAGGCTTTTTATAAGAATATTGAAAAGACTAAAGTAGCAGACCCTTCTAAGATTGTAGTATATCCAGCTATTATGGGGGATAAAACAGCTTGTCCTAGTTATTTTTTAAGTGGGAATGGCGCTTGGGGATGTCTTAGATCCCATAGTAACATCATTGAGAACTTGTTATTGGAGCAGATAAACACAGGAAAGAGGGTTTATTCTGTACTTATCTTAGAAGATGACGTTGAATTTGTAGATAGACCTTTGTTTAGGCTACATGCTTTTATGTCTGCGGTTCCTAGAAACTGGGATCAAATATATTTAGGAGGGCAACATAGGATACTCCCTAAACCTACAGGTATTGATAGGGTTATGAGGGGAATATCTGTAAATAGAACCCATGCATATGCCTTAAACAGGAAAGTATATAAGTTGTTTTACACGCATATTAACAATGCAGCTGAGTATATAGGTAAAAAGAACCATCACATAGACCATCAATTAGAGATAGCACACCGAAAACTAGCGTGGAATGTGTATTGCCCTCCTATATGGCTAGCAGGACAAGCGGAAGGAAAGAGTGATGTATGTAATTCTGAGTTAGATGCCCGTATTTGGGACTAGTTCCTAGGTTGAATTGATCTATAAATCCCTTATATTTATAGACCGTGCCAGCTTTAACTACAATCCAACTATACGAAACGCATTCTAAATACCTAGACACTTCAGATAATACCCCAGAAGCGTTCAGACAAGCGTTAAATGAAGTAATGCCTCGCATCTATAAGATGGGGTATTGGAGAGAAATGTTATTAGAGCATTCTCAAGATGCCTCATCAGGATATGTTTCTTTACCACAAGACACAGATTCTATTGTATCTGCGGTTATCGATAATAGTCCTAGGCTTACTCGTTCATTATGGCATGACTACAAATTGTTTGGCATGAATGATCAAGATAAGAATCTTTTAGACGCTTTTGTTGATGATGGATATGCTCCTACTTATAGGGATCTTGAAGCAGACAGTCAGTACTCTCTTTTTGTAGCCAGTCTTAAAGAGCCTTTTAGTGCCACCCCTGCGGATGGTACAATTACTTTTAGGTACAGGCAACATTCAGATGACACTGCTGCTTCTACAGCTTTAGTAGGTGGTGAAACTGTCCTTGAGAGTGACTCTTTCACAGAGTTAAAATACGCCTTACAAGGAAGATCCCCAGAAGATGTAGATGGTTCTGGATCAATTATTGGGGGATCACAAACAACAGACATTTCTAAAGTATTATCCATATCTTGGAGGGATGCTACTCCTGACCATCCATTTAGAATTATAGCTAGGTATAAAGGAGTAGCAAAGGCTAGCGTAACTACAGATGCCACTAAAGATTTATTGCTTTCAGACATTAATACTTCAAGTGGCGTTTCTAGGTACAGAAGATTTAGAGTAGGCAATACGAACTCAGATTCTACGGCACATATGCTTTTAAAAAGGCGTTGGGTAGATTGTGATAGTAATGCTGATTTAGTCCATGTCCCTTCTAATGCAATTGTGAAACATGGTTTATTAGGCAAGCTTGCTGAAGACAATGCGGATATTCAAAGGGCTTCATATCATTGGGGATTAGTTGCTCAACTTTTAGAAAACGACACAGATTCTTATAGAGGGTCAACTAAACCTGCTTTGCAGATAGCTCCTAATGGTGTTGGTTCTGGAATGGCAGGAATGTATTAAAATAATTATGGCTAATATACAAATTAAAAGGGGTCAGCAGACTCAAGTTTCTATAAAATATAAACCTGATGGGATATCAGCTACACGGAATTTTTACACTGCTGATGCACAGTACACTGCTTCGTTAGTATTAAGGAAGAAAACAGGAAGCTCTGTTTCAGGTGAAAAAATTGACACTTTAATTAGTTTAACACCAGCTACTGACGACCCATCGGCTAGCCCACCAGAAATTCAAAGCACTCATGGAAGAATTAGGTTTCCTCAATTAGGAGCGGATAATAGGACGGATGGGACTGAAGATAATGCTAATATACTTTTACGATGGGAGACTGTTGATGGGGCAGCTTTACCCAATGAACCATTAACCCTTGTTGGTGATTTAAAAATAACTGATACAGATACTAACCCTGATGAGGTTTTACATTCACTACGGCTTACTTTTGATATAGTTCCAGAAATTATATAATGGCTAATGATACAGCTACTATTTCACAAGCAGTTAATACAGTTACTGTTGACTCTACTTCCCAAAGCACTTTAGAAATAAGTTCAACTGCGGGAGGTTCAATTACATTAACAGAGAGCCCTTCAAGCTCAACAGCAGTATCAATAACTCCATCTTCTGCGAGTTTATCGATAGACAATATTTTTGCACCTAAAGAAAGTCCTGTCTTTAGTGGAGTCCCTAAAGCTCCAACAGCTAGTGCAGGTAACAATAGTACACAGATAGCAACTACTGCTTATGTGGATAGTGCTATAGCGCTAGAGAATTCTCTAGCTGAGATGGAAGAGGTTGGGCTAACGTCTCTTTCTGACAATGAAATACTTCAGTATGATACAGCAAGTTCTAAATGGATTAACCAAACTTTAGCCGAAGCAGACATTGCTTCAGCAGCTACACTTAGTTCACATACAGGGAGTACTAGCAACCCACATAATGTTACCGCAGCTCAAGTTAACTTGGGTAATGTTACGAATGAGTCTAAGGCTACAATGTTTACAAGTCCTGTATTCACAGGCAACCCAACAGCCCCAACTCAACCATTAGGGAATGATAGCTTTAGTATCGCTACAACAGCTTTCGTTGATAACGCTATAGATGCATTGGTAGCATCAGCTCCAGGAGCTTTAGATACTTTAGCGGAGATAGCAACGTCATTAAATAATGATGACGACTTAGCGGGTACATTAACTTCATCGATAGCGACTAAACTTCCTTTAGCGGGTGGAACCCTAACTGGAGTTTTAACCATACCTGATGGTGCTGCCAATGCCCCAAGTCTTAGATTTGCTTCTCATAACTCAGGATTATTCGCAACTTCAGGCAAGTTAAGGTTTTCTGTCGATGGGGCATCAAGAGGTTACATTGGTTCAGCGGGTATTTTCTCTGGAGGAAATGTATACACTGCGGATACATCAGAGTTCCGAAACTATGGTGGAACATGGAAAGCCACGACTGGAACAACAGGCAATGGTTTTCAGTTCATCAACTCAGTAGATGGCACGGCAATGACGTTATCGTCTGCTGGAAATTTACATGTAACTAATAATATCACATTAGGGGGAACCGTAGATGGAAGGGACGTAGCTACTGATGGAGCAAAGCTAGATGGTATAGCAGCTAGTGCCAATAATTACGTACACCCTACAGGTGGTACTGGTGTATCACCAACGTTATCAGGGGCTAATGTTTTAGCTACTCTTACATCAGACTCCTTGGGGCATGTTACGGCTGCTACTGCAAGAACACTTACTTTAGCGGATCTTGGATATACTGGAGATCCTGATGCTAATGAATATGTTTTACCTCTAGCTGCTGATGGTACTAGAGGAGGAGTTAAGATAGGGTATGCTGAAGATGGTAACAATTATCCAGTAGAGCTTTCATCAGAGAAGATGTTTGTAAATGTCCCTTGGACAGACACAGTCTACACTCTTCCAACAGCATCTTCTTCTGCATTAGGCGGAGTTAAAATAGGGTATGCTGAGAATGGGAAAAACTACCCTGTAGAATTAGATGCTGGAAAAATGTATGTAAATGTCCCTTGGACGGATGCAGATACAGTTTACACGTTACCTCTAGCTGCTGATGGGACTAGAGGAGGAGTTCAGATAGGATACCCTTTAGATACTGCTAATAAAAAGTATCCAGTTCAATTAGGTACAGGAGCTGATGCTGAACAGATGTTCGTAAACGTTCCTTGGACGGATACAGTTTACACGCTACCTGTATCTTCTAGCTCTGCATTGGGTGGAGTTAAGATAGGTTTCACTGAAAGTGGAAAGAACTATCCTGTAG
>Ga0115011_10002086_pt1 | contig 14023 bp, 10 predicted proteins | sample TroAtlMetagenome_2_FD_88705 | JGI IMG/M metagenome (GOLD analysis project Ga0115011, IMG submission 88705) | Marine eukaryotic phytoplankton communities from Atlantic Ocean - Tropical Atlantic ANT8 Metagenome | ecosystem: Environmental > Aquatic > Marine > Oceanic | place: Tropical Atlantic...
CGGACTCAATCCAAGATCACCCGTAAACGACATGTCCTCGTCCAACTCGGACATGGCGGACATCATCGCATTATCCAAGCTCTCGCCCACGGCCGGCTTCGGTTCAGGGGCCGGCGGCTCCTCTCTTGGAGGTGGTGGCTCCGGCGGTGTAGGTGCCGCTGAGGCAGGACCGGGCTCATTGACCGACGCCATCGCGTCCGCTAAGGCGGAACTCAGATCGTCAGAGTCGAGAGCGCCCGTAAAGCTCATGGGACTGGGAATGTCGACCATACTCGAGTTGCCCGGATCCGCGGGAGGGTCCTCGACTGGCGGGGCTGGTACATCGGGCCCTTCGGACGCGAGGTATGCCTGAATTTCAGCCGGGATGACCCCCATCAACGTCGCGTCGGGATCCTGCTGCTCATCGAAGCTGGCCCCAACGGACCCCCCGAGGATGTCATTGACGTTTCCGACCAAGGTCTGAACTTCGACACCTGCACCAAAAGTGGCCTTTTTGGGGGCGACTTCGGGCACGGTCTTGATGATGCGAGCCAGGTCCGTAGCCAAGGCCCGCAAATCCGGATAGCGCTGATAAGGATCTTTGTGGAGACACCGCTGAATCACGCCCGATAGGGCCTCGGGTGTCTCCGGCGCCCTTGCTGTCACCGGCATCACGTCACTGCCGACAATCGCGTCTAGAAGTTGGCCAGGCGTAGCGCCAAAGAAGGGCAACGCGCCACACAGCAATTGATAACCGATAATCCCCAAGGCGAATTGATCAGAAGGCAAACCAACGGCCTGACCCTGGGCCTGCTCCGGACTGAAATACTTGGGCTCACCGATGATGACCTGACCGCCGGGCCCATTCCGGACGCCAAAAAGCTCGGGCGACCCGACGTCGACGATCTTGACGAAGTCCTTCCCGGCATTGTCGATCATCAAGAAGACGTTATTGGGCTTTAGATTGGCATGTGGTCGGCCAGCCCGATGAATGGGCGCCAGGGCGCTGCACAATTGAAACAAGAGGTCCGCAGTCCGCCGTGCCGGCAGAGCCCCCTCTCGCTGAATGAATGCTTTGAGCGTGTCCCCCTCAACAAACTCCGTGACGATATAGGTCGTACCGTCCGGTTCCCGGTTCGCGCCCAAAACCGCTGCGACCTTGGCGTGACGAAGCTGTGAAACGCGCTTCGCCCAGCGAAGGAGTTCATCACCGTGCAATTGGGCCACATCGGCGTGGATAATCTTGACGGCGACAGTCTTGTTGTTCCGGTCATTGAGAGCCTGATAGACCATGCCGGTCTCACCGGAGCCGACGACCCGCTGAACGGTAAATCTACGGGCCAACTGACGGCCGATGTAGGGGTCGGCAGACATGCCACCGGCACTGTTCAGCGGTCCATTGCAGTTGCTGCAAGCGGTCCGCCGATCGCTATTCACGGCGTTGCATTGGGGACAGATGATCATATGGAGGCGACTCGTTCTCGGATCGAGGGTTAAAGGTATATCATCGTGGCGGGTTACCATAAAGATCATCGAAGCCCTGCGCGGTCTTCATTGACTCCTTTCCTTCTCACCGGCCCCAAAACACCTCACTGACCGCAAAGGTCCGATCGAAGGACATCTAGGCTTTACGCGCCTAAAAGAGCCTGATTTGACGGGAATCGAAAGGATCGTCTTGACCCGAACTGTGCTTCATGGGAGAAAGCGCCCCGCCGCGCGAAGGTGGTGAAATTGGTAGACACGCTAGGTTGAGGGCCTAGTGGCCGTTAAGGCCGTGGGGGTTCGACTCCCCCTCTTCGCACCCAAGCCCGCCGTTCTCGGCGGGCTTTTTTTTTGAGGGGAGACCAAACGAGCCCTTCATCCCTGGCCTAGGCGTCACCCACTGCATTCTTGAGGTCAGCCGCTAATAAGCGATGAAAATGGTACTCGCCGTGCTCGACCCTCGGCGCGTAACGGCCTGCGTCGTAAGACGGAGAGAGCAACCCTCGTTGTACAGATTCACTGATGACGATGTCCTCTTGCTGAGTGATCTCACTCTGGGCAATAGAGGCTTCGATGAACGCCTGCGCTTCGAGTCCATCTACGGCCTCGAAGAAAAAGTCGATGATCACCTCGGTCTGATGAACACCTCGTGGCAGGGTAATATTGATGTCCAATACAGGGCCGTAACGATTCAACATGAAGTGGGGATAGACCCACCCATAGATCGCCCCCGAGCCGATTCTGACAGTCGGGTCTACGGTGAGACCGTCACTGCCGACACCTTCACCGGCAAGCTGGACCGAAGACCTCTCGAAGCATTCGGTCTGATAAGTACTCATGTCGATCTGCGCGTCCAGGCTCGGATGCATATTGGGCACGTGGTAGCCACCATCGAGGTAGTTATCGATGAAGACCTTCCAATTGCAGTCGACCAGATAGGTCCGCCGGGCAACAAAGTGGAGACCATCCCAACGGGTCTCCATCATCCCCGTCAACTCCGGTAGTTTTGTCGCCAGCGGAGCAGCGTCCATATCCGCATTGATCCACGCCCAAAGACCCCATTCCGTCACTTTTAGGGGGGGGAGCGAAAGCGCTTCACGGTCAAAATTCTTGATACCGGCAATACGGGGTGCCCGTTGTAGGCGGCCATCCAACTCATAGACCCACCCATGGTACGGACACTTGAGTGCCTCCGCTGAACCTGCCCCTTGTGCCACCACCGCGGCCTTGTGCCGACACACATTGTGGAACGCGCGTAGCACCCCGTCTTTGCCGCGAACGACGACCCAGGGCATGCCGGCCAAGCAGCCGCTGACATAGTCTCCCGGTGAAGCGAGTTCCTCGAGTCGAGCAGCTGGGTGCCAATTTTTCTGAAAGATTGCGCGTTGCTCGAGGGCATAGATCGCCTGCTCGGCATACCACGAAGACGGCGGCATCACCGCCTGCTCTACGGAAAGAGTGGGGTCGAAACGCGCAAGTTCGGCTTTGAGGTCCATATTCGATCCACGAAGGGTGTGTCCGATAACTCAATGCTACCGGACATCACCGCCCAAAGACGAACACTGTCACCGACGCCAGAAGGCGAAGGACACCGAATCAGCGCGCGTCTTCGGCTGAATCTTGGCTTGCCGGAGCCTCTGCTGCTGCCGGCGGTACCCCACGGGGCTTCAAGTCCACGGCCGCCGGTGCGGCTGGGGCCGGTGTCGGCGCAACGGTCGGGGCCGGCGTCGGGGCGACAGCCGGGGCCGGCGTCGGGGCGACAACGGGAGCCGGAGTCGGCGTCGGTGCGTCGGTCGCTGCCGCCTTAGACGGCTTCTCGGCGGCGTCCTTGGCATCTGTGGTGGTGGGCTTTTCGGCCCCCTCAGCCTTCTCGTCAGCAGCGGCTGGTGCCACGACGTTGACGTCTTTGAGGGTCCGGTCACGCGCGTCAGGGGTGGAGAACACGGCCAAAACCATGCTCGTCACCATGAACACAGTGGCCGCAACTGCAGTCACCTTGCCCAAGACCGTCGCCGCGGAGCGCTGACCGAGAGCAGCACCTGCGCCTCCGCCGAACGCTGCGCTCACACCACCGCCCTTACCGGACTGGAGCAAGATCACGAGGATCAAAAGAAGACAGGTCAGAATATGAATGACTGTGACGATGTTCTCGATCATGAGTCGAGTTCCTCTCGAAATGCGACGATTTGAGCAAAGCTGTCGGCCTTGAGACTCGCGCCTCCGACCAAAGCTCCATCAATGTCAGGTTGCGCCATCAAGGCGCGGACATTCGCTGGTTTTACGCTACCGCCGTATTGAATGCGAACGCGATCGGCGATTTCTGCCCCAGCAATGCGAGTAAGTTCTTGGCGAATGGCCCGATGTACCTCTTGGGCTTGTTCGGGAGTCGCCGTACGGCCGGTGCCGATGGCCCAGACCGGTTCATATGCGATGACGGTGTCGGCCAACTCGTCAGACGAGAGCAACTCGACAGCTGCAGCAGTCTGTCGAGTGACGTGGCCCAAATGGCCCCCGGCATCTCGAATATCGAGCGTTTCACCGACACACAAAATAGGGCGCAAACCATGGTCATGGAGTGCGCGGGCCTTCTTGGCCACGCCGTCGTCGGTTTCACCGAAAAATTGGCGCCGCTCACTGTGCCCTACGACAACATAGGTACAGCCAGCTGCTGCCAAATGAGGCGGTGCCAATTCGCCGGTGTACGCCCCTTTGTCGGCCCAGTGACAATTTTGAGCCGCCACATGGATGGAACTGTCTTCCAAACGCCGAGCCAAGGGATAGACGGCCAGGCCCGTGGGTGCCAAAACCACGTCGACATCACGGAATCTGCCGCACCGATTGCGAATCTCGGCGCCGAGTTCCAAGGCCTCACTGACCGTGAGATTCATCTTCCAGTTCCCGGCAATAATCGGTCGACGACTCATTTTCTTCTCCGAATACCAAGGGCTGCCAAACCGGGGAGTTCACGGCCCTCGAGAAACTCTAAGCTCGCGCCACCACCGGTGGAAATATGGGCGATGTCACCGGCCCGACCACTTTCGGTCACGGCTCGCACCGAGTCTCCGCCACCCACCACAGCCCATGCTGAAGAGTCCGCAACAGCGTCTGCGACGGCACGTGTTCCCTGGGCAAATTGGGCGAACTCGAAGACCCCCATGGGGCCATTCCAAAAGATGGTTTTGGCATTGGCCAGGTGCTCGCCAAAGAGCGCGCTGGTCTGTGAGCCGATATCCAGACCCATCAAGCCGGCGGGAATGTCGACGGTGTCGACGTCCACCCGCGTAGCCGTGGACGAGAAATCGTCTGCAGCCCCGTGATCGATGGGCAGAACGATTTCGACGCCGCGACGCTCTGCTTGGGTAAGAATATGAGAGGCTGTCTCCAATTGAGCCTCTTCCACCCGGCTCTTGCCCGTTTCATGACCGAGGGCACGTAGAAAGGTGTAGGCCATCGCGCCACCCACCAGAATCCGCTCCACGCGTCCCAAGAGTCGCTCGATGACTGCAATCTTGTCGCTGACCTTGGCGCCGCCCAACACGGCCGTAAAACCGCGCTTCGGCGCATTCAAGAGCTTCGTGAGCGCCTCGACTTCACGGGCGATGAGATAGCCCGCGGCCTTGTCCCGAATATGGCTGGCAACCCCGACGGTGCTGGCATGTGCCCGGTGGGCGGTGCCAAAGGCATCGTTGACGTAAAAGTCCGCCAATTCGGCCAGTGCGCGGGCCAATGCATCGTCATTTTTCGTCTCACCTGGATGATAACGAACGTTCTCGAGGAGCATCACCTGTCCGTCGCGCAGATCTCGAGCGAGTCGAGTGGCTGCCGGCCCGATAGGCCGATCGGAGAGATAGACCTCCCGCTTGAGGTGGCCCGCGAGGACCTCTCCTGCCGGTGCCAAGCTCAAGGCGGGATCCGGTTTCCCCTTGGGTCGCCCGAGATGGCTGGTCAAAATGACCCGTGCCCCACGCTCGATGGCGTGCTCGATGGTAGGCAACGCCGCACGGATACGACTGTCGTCTGCCACCACGCCGTTTTCGAGGGGGACATTGAAATCGACGCGAATCAGGACGCGCTTACCTTCGATCGGCAGTGCATCGATGAGACTCATGTTCATGGCGGAGGAGGCGGCCATTATTCGATCAGCGCTCCATGCCGAGCATCATCTTGGTCAAATCCACCATGCGGCAGCTAAAGCCCCATTCGTTGTCGTACCAACTCAGGACCTTGATGAGGTTGCCCCCACTGACCTTGGTATTCTCGGCATCGACGATAGAGCTATGGCTATTGCCAATGTAGTCGCTGCTGACCAAAGGCGCGGTCTCGAAGTCCAAAATGCCCTTGAGCGCGCCGTTGGCGGCTGACTCGAGGGCCTTGTTGACAGCCTCGACTGTGACGGTGTCGCGGACCTGCACGACGGCATCTACGAGGGAGACGTTGGGCGTTGGGACGCGTACGGAAATTCCGTCGAGCCGGCCTTCGAGGTGCGGAAGCACCTTACCGATGGCCGCCGCCGCCCCCGTACTGGTCGGGATCATGGACATGGCCGCCGCGCGAGCCCGTCGCTTGTCCGAATGGGGCAGGTCGAGAAGGCGCTGGTCATTGGTGTAACTGTGAATGGTGGTGACCACTCCCTGCTCCACACCAAATTGATCGTCGAGGACCTTGATTACGGGTGCGAGACAATTAGTGGTGCAAGAACCATTGGACACAACCTGGTGCGTGCCCGGTTTGAGCTGGTCGTCATTGACGCCCACGACGACCGTGGCATCGATGCTACCCCCCTTGGCGGGCGCGCTGATGACCACCGATTTCGCACCGGCTTCGAGGTGTGCCGAGGCCTTTTCTTTGTTCCGGAAGACGCCGGTGCATTCGAGAACCAATTCGACCCCGAGTTCTGCCCAGGGCAAGTTGGCGGGATTGCGCTCAGCGGTGGTGTTGATCCGGCGATCGTCGACATGGAGATGTCCGTCCCGAACCTCGACCTCGGCCTCGTACCGACGATGAACAGAGTCGTACTTGAGGAGGTGGGCGAGCATCTCCGGATCTGTCAGATCATTAATCGCCACGACCTCGAGTTCATCGATATCGTGAAGAATTCGGAATACCATTCGACCGATGCGGCCGAACCCATTAATGGCAATCTTACGGCTCATTGTGTCCTCGAAAAAATATGAAAATATCCCAGCCTGAAGGCCTAGATTTTCGGCCGGCGGACACTAATGTTTCGGCCCCCTATAGTCAAGCAGAGCAAACGGAAAGCTGTGGCGAACGTTGAGCGTCGGTTCTAAGCTGAGGTCCTAATCGTGAGAGATCCATCCATGACTGCCGATAATGAGGCCCACCCCGGGCTCGCAAAAATGCGCGCTGAATTCATTGAATCAAGACGCGTGCTCATCGCTGAACACGGCGCCGAGGCATTCGATCAAGCCCACGCACTCTATGTTGACGAAGACACTGATCAACACGTGGTGCTCACCGACGCCTTCGCCCCAAGCACGAACCAGAGCATCGACGTCTTCATTGCCGGTCTCAAATTGGGGTGGTGGCGCCAACGGGCGGTCTTTACGGGCAATGACAGCGGCCAATCACTGCGTCTGGTCGGCGCATATTACGCCCACTATTTGCCCGAAGTCGGCTTTGATTACGGCTTAGAAATGCACCCCTCGGAGGACGGTTCGGGACAGGTCGTGAGCGCGTGGCGGATGAACGGCGTGGGCCGCACGTGGGATTTGGTAGAACCCGACGGCACGGGCACGTTCCGCGACCAGACCGGAACCTTCTTTCATCTCCGATCGGGTTGGCAGTGGTTGGTCTCCCAGTTTCGCGAAGAGGGCCGTACGGTCATCGCAGAGATTCATCCAGGCTATACAATCGGCGTTCGAATCGGGGTGCCTGGAGATTTAGATCCTGCGGCTCGACCCGACCCAGAGCTAGAGGCGCTCTTTAGTCGATCGGCGAGAATGCGATTCGACACCTTAGAGTTCTTGGGCGGTCCCGCTGCCGAACAGTATCCCTTTGAAGGTGAACGCTACGGAGAGTGGCTCATCGATGACGCCGAGGCTGTCGCCTCGGGTCAATTGGAGCTTTTTGCGTTGGCGGATTCGGACGTACTCTTCCGATGGGTCGAGGAGTTCGCCGAGGGAAGAGATGTATCAGTGGCCTACGAGCAAGACGCCGAAAACGGTATCTTGCGGCTCGCCAAGGGTCCCCTTTCGGCCACGGTCCCGCTGGGCTATTTGTTGCTTCGTTCGCTCCACACTGGCCGCTCGTTTGCATCCACCGTGCGAACTTTCGTTGCGCCCACCCTCGATGCCCTAGACGAAGCCCACCAACTCTTTGTGGCTGCGACCAAGGCGCTCCCGGCCTATCAACTCGTCGTGACAAACGATTGCATGCTCACAGTCACCCAAGACGACGAGACGGTGGTGGCGCAGTGTAATCTCCTGGGATTGGCCGGCCGCCAAAGCGGGCACGGGAAAGCGCGCCTCGAAGAACTGCTTTCGATCATGGGGTACGATGCGGACGAAGGGACCTTCGCGATGGGTCCGCAATCCCTCGAAATTTGTAGCGTGTGCGGGCGGCCGGCTCGTGTTGGGAAAGTCATCCGTCCAACAGCGTTGATGGCAATGGATATTCGGCTCCTTGCCGGCGTGGAAATCGGGGACCATATCGTCCATTACATTGTGGAATGTCCCCACCATACGGTCCCCGTGCACGCCTCGCCCGAACGGGATGTGGCTGCCCTCGAGACCGCCTATCGCGAAGGCCTGGACACCGCAAAAATTCGTGTCTTGGGGACACGGAAATTGGGACCCGAGAGTGCGCTCTTCGTGGGGTTTGATTTGGGATCGTTGGTCTTGGAACCACCCTGCCTAAAGTCCATCCTCAACGCAGCAGAGCTCCCCAGCGAGGGGGAACGATTCGTCTATGCCTTCCACGCCGATGCAGTGGTCGTGTCCAAGAAGCCCCTCGATGAGCAGGCGCGCTCCGCTGCTCGACTGGCCTCCACCGAAGCCGTGTCCCCACTTTTTCCGGATCGAACCTGGCCCTTGGACGTTTTCCGAAAGGTTCGCCTCGACGATCCCCCCAGAGGGCGGGTAGAAATCCAATAATGATGACGACACTCCTCATGGCCATCGGCTTGATAGCACCGCCTTCTCTGGGAGATGGTCTGCGTGCAATCGATGCTTTCGGGGCCCCGGCGGTCGATGCCCGCTTTCTGCCGAGGCCGACGCCGGCCCAGACGGGTGCCCGGCTCATGATCATCACCGGTGCCGCCATGGTGGTGGGTGGATTGGTAGGGGCGCTGTTGACGGCCGGGTGCAACACCCGTGACGAAGAAAACCGCTGTCTCGATGCGCGCGTCGGAGAGGACATCTACCCCAGCTTGGCCGTCTTGGGCCTCGGCTTGACCATGACCGGAACATATTGGTTTCGTCGTGGGTCGATTTCCGAGGCGCCATGATTAACCAATTGCTCCTGCTCGAACGACGCACGCGTGCCCAACCTCACGATCCGGACGTCTGGTGCGACCTTGCCGAGGCACTCTTGTCAGAGGGCCAGCGTCCCGAAGCATTGGAAGCGACGGAGTCCGCCTCCCAGGCACGCATTGGCTCTGCTGCTCAGTGGGTCCGCGTCGGTGACTTGTTCGATGCGTTGGGCATTTTCGATACTGCCCGCGAGATGTACGAAGAAGCCTGTGGCCGTGAGGCGACATCGATTCTTGCACTCCATCGTATGGGTCAGAGCCTGCTCAAGGGTGGGGACCCCATCAACGCGGCGGACCTATTTGCGACCGGGCTATGGTTGGACCCCGCAAATCACCGTGTTCGCCTCTCCCATGTCGAAGCGCTGGTCGCGCTCTCTGCAGAAAACGAAGCCCTGGAGCACGCCCAGGTTTTAGTGACCGCTGCACCAGGGTTGACGGAAGGCTGGCGCCTCTTGGCCGAGGTCTATCTTTTGTCGGGCGACACAAATCAGGCCATCGGCGCACTCCGTCACGGTTTTTCTTTGGATTCTTCGGAGAGACGGACAGCTCTCAAACTCTCTCGTTTGCTGCTTGAGGCAGGCTTTGCGAGTGATGCACAAAACGTTCTGCAATCATGCGCTCGCACCAGTCCGGACGACACGGAGTTGCTCCTGCTTTTGGCGGAGACCGCAAGCCGCTCTGGAGACTATGCCACCGCGACGGTGACGCTCCGTGATTTGGCCGATCGAACCTTGCCGCCGACAGCCCGCGCTCGATTAGGCGCCCTCTTACGCGACGCCGGCCACCCGCAAGAGGCGCTGAAAGTCCTGCGGGAGGCCGTGGTCAGTGCCCCCGAAGAACCGGAGCTATATCTCGAATTGGCGACGACTCAATTGTCTCTAGGTCGACATGGTCAGGCGGCAGCCGTGGTGGCCAAAGGCCTCATGATGGCGCCTGATGATCACCGGCTCCGACAATTGCTGGCCGAGGCCGGGGAACATGCTGTGGTCGCCGGGCCGGCCATCACACCCAGTGATTCCGTCGAACTGGTCAAAGAGCGGACTGAAAACACACCGACGCCCCAGGTGGGAGACAGCGCATTCTCGGGCAATCTCCGGCAATTTAGTGTGGTGGAGATGCTCGAGTTCTTACGAATGAACCGACGTACTGGCGTGCTTCGGTTGGTGTCGGACGGCCGCGTCGCCGAAGTGCATTTGGTCGATGGCCATCTCGCCGGTGGCACCATCGCGGGCAATGCGAGACTGGGAAAGATGTTACTCACCAACGGAATGGTTGCACCGGAGAGCTTGCAGCGTGCGGTCGAGCTCCAACGGAGCCTTCCCCGCCCCCTCCCGCTGGGCCAAGTTCTCCTCTCCAATGACTTCATCACCGCCGAAACGCTGAGACCAGCGTTGGTGGATCAGATCAAGATGACCTTGCTAGAGATCGTCGAATGGACCGAGGGCACCTTCGTCTTCGATGCCGACGACGATATGGTTCATGGCCTCAACGCAGACCCGCTTCTCTTGGATACGACGACGATGATGATGGAAACCATGCGTTTGAGAGATGAGGCGGCACGCTGAGCGTGCGCGCGTGAATCAAAATTCTCGTTTGGCGGTGTCAGTCACCGAGTAATTGAATACGCCTAACGGGTTTCTTGGCGGGTTTCTTGGAAGCCGGTTTGCGCTTTCTCTCGTCGGTCTCTTCACCCACTTTTGATTCTTTTTGGCCGGCGTTTCGGTCCACCGGGACGAAAAGCGATGCCGGTCCATCGACACGACCCGGCACCTCGCCCGGCATGAGGCCATCGGGAATGTTCACGACACCGATTCGATGACCTGGTGCAGATTTTGAGGCTGGGCGGTTCGCATTAGATCGGACCACGGGCTGCTCAGGACGAATCGCACTAGACGGTTTGGGCGTCGCAATCGATGGACGAGTCCGTACCGGAGTGGTCTTGACCACGCGCCGAGGTGAGGGGGTCGATTTGATGTTCGGCTCGACGCGCGGTGACGCTTCGACTCGCGGCGGTGACGGATCGACCGTCTTTCTGCCCCTTGTCGGTGATCGCCTATCGGAGTCGACCGCAGGAGGTTCGGAGGGTTCCTCCGCACGAGCCGTGTCTTTGGGCGTCGCTGGACGAAGCGCCAAAGAAAGGAGTTCTTGGCCGGGTTTGATGGGTACAGAGGCACTGATGAACCCATTTCGACTCAAGCGAACACGCTGAACACCGTCGGGCAAGACGCCGGACCAAGGTGTGTGCCCCAAGGAAGAGCCATCCATGAGGGAAACCGACGCCCCTGAGGGCACAGTCGTAATGGTGGCCATCGGGGGCGGTGAGGAGGGCGGTACAGGTTCTGTCGGTTCAGGCGTAGCGCGAGACGGACCCACATCGGCCCCATCGTCAGCACCCGGGTGTACGCCGAGCGGCACTGCGACCGCCTCCTCGGCAGGTAGAGAAGGCGGTGTGGCCGCGTCGAGGGTCGGGGTCACGGGCGGAGTGGGTTTACCCTTGGCCTGAGCAGGCATGATCTTGATCTGGGGCTGCTCGATGGGCCTCTCCAAATGAAGACCCCGTGCACGGACCTCGTTCTTGGGTGGCTCGAAAGGACCTGACCATAGCCAGGTCCCCACCGAGGCCACGAGAACCACCAAAGCCGCCAATATGGCGCGTTTCTCTCCCACACTGGATTCATCTTCTATGGGACGCGCCGCCGTGGTGAGCGGTGATGGTAAAACCGTGGTCTGCCGTACCCCACGGTCGATCATCTGCGACTCGGAATGGCTCACCTGCGCACCAAAGGCCGGTAACGAAGGCTCGAGGTGCCCGCCGACTGGGGCCGGATTCGAAGGGACCGCAGTTTGTGGCCCCGTGCCCACGGATTGCGCCTCCATCACATCGAGATCATCTACCTCGTAGACGGGCTGAGGCGCGGCTGCCATGACCGTTTCCAAGGCACGAAGAACATCGGCCGCCCGACTCAGTCGTTGAGCGGGTTGTTTTGCCATCAATCGCGCACACACACGGTCGAGTACCGCCCACCCTGGTCCGGGCGGGACGACCTCCAACAAGCTCGGCGGCTGGCGAGCCAAATGAGCCCGTTTGAGTGCCGCCGGCGAATGCCCGGCAAACGGGGCTTGACCAGTCACGAGATGATAGAGCAGTGCACCCACCGCATAGAGGTCGGATTCCGGCGTCGATTTCCCGGTGACGAAGAGTTCGGGCGCTGTATAGCGCAGGGCGCGCGCATCGAACCGTTCGGGAGCCCCACGTTCACGAATGGAAGCGGGCAAAGCATCGAGCCCAAAGTCTACCAGTTTGATCCGAAAGCGTCCGTTTTGATCTCGACCCTGGACTGCCACATTGCTGGGACGAATGCCCTCGTGGAGAATCCCCTCATCGTGAGCATATGCGAGTGCCTCTAGCACCCCTCGACCGATGTCGACCGCTGCATGAAGAGGCACCGGACCGCGCTTGAGCGCACTCTCCAAGAACTCGCCATCGACGAACTCGCTCACGACATACGAACGCCCGGCGCCCGTCCGACCCCAGCGCTCGACCACCGCGATTTGTGGATGACGAAGGCGAGTCGCATTCTTGATGCCTACTTCGAAGGCCGCGCGGTCGCTCCCATCTTCGATGAGCTTGACCGCTGCGAGTGACCCATCTGGTCGAGCCGCCTTCCAAACCGTCGTCCCACCGCGTCCCACCCCCAGGGGGGTCAGTAGGGTGCAATCATCGAGGGTCTTGCCCGATAGGTTCTGGACCACACCGGCACCATCCAGTGGACACCGACCAACCGCATCGGGGTAAGGAGTGCCACAGTGGGAGCAAAGCCAATTCAAAGACGTCCTGCCGAGGGAACCGGGGCACACTGGTGTGCGGATACCAGCACGTTACCCGGTCATCTTGCGTCAGGCCCCGTACGGGAACAACTCGAAATCTATCCGATTGGACCATTGCGAGTCGCTCGCTGCGGGCAGGGTGTCTATCTAGGGCGCCAAATCACGGCGTTCTACACCGCAGAACAAAAGCCCCTAAAGCCCCCTTGGCCTACTCGGTCATCGTGGGTAGAGTAGCCCGATGTTTCGCCACACTCTGCCTTTGATGGTCTTTTGGGCCTGCACGATTCTTCCGCTGGATGGTCGCGCCCAAGGCTCCGTAGACCCCATCGCCGCATTGGCGACTCGGGGCATGGAGCTCGTCTCTGCCCAGAGATTCGACGAGGCGATTCGAGTGTATCTCGAAGCCTATGCCCTCGAGCCATTGGCGGCGATCCTCTACAACATCGCCTTCATCTACGACAAAAAGCTGGACGCCCCCAAGAAGGCTGCGACGTACTACCAACAGTACATCGACGCACCGGATGCAGATGATGAGGGCAAACTTCGAGCCTACGAACGCCTACGGATCTTGGAGGCGCGGATTCGGATCGCAACGCCGCCGCCCGCCCCCCCGCCGCCCAGACTCTCGGCCCAGGCCGTAGGCGGCTGGATCTCGACCGTGACCGGCGCTGCCCTCGTCGTCACCGGTGCCACCTTCACGACACTGGCGTATTCGACCCATAGCGAGTTTCAGGAAACCGACGACATCACCGCCCGCGGGGCATTACGCGATGAAGGTGAATTTCGTGCGGTCATGGGTGACGTCACATTGAGTGTGGGCCTTGCTGCCCTTGCTGCGGGGGTGACCCTCCTCGTCTGGAAAGATGATGATCACGACGCACGAGCCGGCCCGAGCTTGGTGTTAACGGGACCGGGCCTGGGAATCGAGGGACAATTTTGAGCCGACGACGACGACAAGAAGAGTCCTCTGCCCCCTCAGAAGCCCCCTTTCGGGGTCGCAATTCGGTCCGAAAAGCACGTCAAGCCCACCTCCAGGTACGGCAGCAATTACTCGACGAACTCTTGAAGGTGCCGGCTGATGAGCGTTCCAAACTCCCCCTGAGTGAGACCCTCCGCGAAGGTCTAGATGAACTCTCGCGGGTCAAAATGGGGACCGGGCGTAGACGGTTGATGCGTTTCTTGGCTCGCCGAATCGACGACGACGAATGGACACCCGTCGAGCTGGCATTGGCAGCACGCAACCGC
>Ga0115011_10002087_pt1 | contig 14018 bp, 9 predicted proteins | sample TroAtlMetagenome_2_FD_88705 | JGI IMG/M metagenome (GOLD analysis project Ga0115011, IMG submission 88705) | Marine eukaryotic phytoplankton communities from Atlantic Ocean - Tropical Atlantic ANT8 Metagenome | ecosystem: Environmental > Aquatic > Marine > Oceanic | place: Tropical Atlantic...
ACCCAGCCAAGCCCTTCATTACTTTGAACCAACTGTACGTTCCACTCTGAACCGGCAGTAGTTGCTCGTTCGGCGTGGTCAACTAAACTCAGCCCACCAGCAGTCAAAGCTTTTGATTCTTGCGGGTTGCCTGACGCCTGGAAAACCTGTGCAACGACCCTGTCTAGGCTCTGTTGAAAAATGTAACTATTGCCGAGCATTAATGTATCGTCGGTCGCGAAAGCCATCGGTGCTAACATTAAAGATATCGATAACATTTAATGATTCCTTCTAAAGTGAAGTCATGGGGTGAGTGTGAGGGTTTTCAAACCTGGGCTTTTGTAATAAAGATGGTTATTTGTTGTATTATAGTTCGTCCATATGAAAAGCCGCAACTCTCCGTAAACTTAACTCTTTAAGGTTTCCTTTTTTTGTTTTGAGGGCAGCTTGAAAATCATCAACGAGCCCTAATCCTTATGTCCATGGCGTCTTTAGAGCCTTTTTTTGAAGGGTAACGAAGCGCGTGCCGAACTATCCACAACAGCTCTCTGCTCTCTCTGTCTTTAAGGCGATGACTTTCAGCGTGGTCTACCCAGCTCTTACATATATCTAAGAGTAATGTGAGGTCATCTTTCCCAATGTCAGCCAGATGATTTGCCACTGATCTTGTGACATATCTACAAGGGTCTAGCTTTAATCTCTCCAAGATAAACAAAGTCATCCTTGGCTCTCTTCTAACTTGCATTAATTGCTTCGCCCATGGGAGCCTTGGTCTCGTTCCCTCACTGATCAATCTCCTGATATGGGGATCTGAGTCTTCTATAGAGTTCGATAGGATACCCAAGCACCTATCGAACCTCGCCTCCAGGAAATGTCGAATAGAAAATTCCGCAGTGAACCTCGAGGTGAGCTCTAGATTGACTTCGACCGCTCTATCAAAAAGGGCTGTGTCAGGTGTAACGGCGAATGTTGATAATAGATCACTGTGTGGCATGTAAAAAAAGACCTGAAGTCCATTATTTTCAGTCCGCTTCAATTTGGGGCCAAGTGAATCACTAATAGCTTGGAGTGCTAGTTGGTCTTCTGGTGGTAGGTACTCCCTTAGTGTAGAGGCAATAGCCGATGTTTTTTGTTTGAACGGTAAACCCTTTGCGTTGTGAACCGCTTGATTGGTGAATCCATTCACGTCAAACCCTTTCACAACTTCTGCAAAATTGTTGGCGACTAAATTTATCGCCTCGGGACTATATAAATCTCCTAGGGACATACCTCGCTTTATTGAGGATGGTGCCTCAAATAGTGATGAAGGGTGAGGGCGGAGCATTGAGTTCTACTCGTCAATAGAGACTAGGGAATAACTATACCCATCGTCATCGAATCCCAGTGTAATTTCTATGGCGTTGTTAGCAGATAGTTGGACACATAGATCATCTTCACACTCAGTCCATTCCCAAGAAGCTTCAAGTAACTCGGCCTCGGATGTTGCTGACATAAGGGCAAAAAGCCTAAGGTCCCGACGCACTGGGGCTTCAGGTCGCCATATTATCCTCGTCTTTGTGTTTAGGAGGTTCAGCCTATCGTAAAAACTGAGGCCACCATCTTCTTCGAAATACCCTCCTTGGTATGATGTCCCTATGATCCTCCCCGCACTCTCAGCAGGCATGTTCTCAAGAGCAGCACAGGCTGGAATGATGTCGAAGTAGTCGTTGTTGATATGGTTTATGGTGCTGGTCTGGCTGTGGCTGCAGTCTTCAATGTCTAATGTCTCGTCATAGGCTTGGGTGTACCAATGTTCCCTCACCTCTGATTCTGGCCTATCGTCTCTAACCATAAAGTCGTCAATCAGAATAATAGTCCCACTTTCGAGTGCGACCGCCATTCTAGTGAAGTGTTCTAGCCAGCCATATTCCGCATCATTCTGTCCGTATACGTTACTGCCGTCTAGCGATATTACATCGCGACCGTCTATAGTTAATAACTCTATGGTGCCGTCTCTTCCGTCGATCTGGCTAGTATTTGTAGATGTATCGCCATCTCGAATTGCTTCGGGGATAATCAAGGTGCTGTGTGCGAATGGGTTTTGATCTGGGGGGTAGTCAGGTGCAGTTTCGTACCTGTCGCTGTGTAGACTGCCGTAGCCAACATCCCATATTAATCTGTTGCCGTATGCGACCCAGACAAATGTACCAAAGTCCATCTCTGTGTGGCTGAAGGAGTTTGGTATGGCGCTAATCGCCAACATCACCTGATCAGCCTGCTTAAACCTTGAAGGCGCGTCAGATTCATCAAGGGTGGCTATTTCTGTAGCTCCCGCTTGTCCGACACGGATCGTTCCCCATCCACCTTCATCCCAGATCTCCACCTCGATCCCGTCCGGGATCATACCGTCAGTAGCATCACATTGGTCGAGTATGGAGGGCCAATCTCTAGCGAGTGATCCGTGGACATTCCACGGATCCTTTAGCCCATGGTAGTAGTATTTGTTGCTGAAGAACCTATGGGCAAAACATGGATCAGGCTCAAGAGTCACTGATCCTAACTCACCGTCGATCATGTGAGCTATAAGGGGCATGAATGTGCCCCACCCACGCTTTGCCCACGAGTCGCTGAAATCAATAGTTTGTCCGTCTGGTGCCATCGCCGCCATAGCCCACCTAGAGAAGCCGTCCATCTGCTCCCAAGGGATGCTCTCCAGCTGCATGCCGAATGCTTCACCTGCTAGTCTTGATAGTGTCATGAGGGGGTCGAAAGACACCTGGCTGTACATCAACAGCCCTTCATTGTATACGCCGTCGCTTAGGTAAGAGTCTCGATGTAACCAAAGAGACTGCAGTGCCCTCCAGGCTAATTCAGGGGCTCGTTCGTCTTCGTGGTAATAGACTATTGCCCAATAGAGTGCGGCCTCTGCGAGAACAGGAGTCCAGTTGTTTCCGTTATAGATTGACCAGTGAGGCTCGTAAAAGTGTTCTAAGTAGGCGTCTACTTGTCCTCCAGTCACCTCCAATATGGTCTCATGTTCATCTTCGCTCAACTCGTCCCATAGAACATCAGCGATTAACGTATAGACCCTCATTGGCTCTCGAGTGTAGAGATCGAAATCGAAGCCCAGCGTGTTCCATGACACATCACGGATACGGGGCATTTCGATCTCAATTAGCGCTGATGCTAGGTCGTTGATTTCACCTTCCTCATAGTAGCACTCGATTTCAGCGCTGTTCCTGCACGCTCTTTCACGACGGATAATGTGGAGGAGGCTTACGGCCCTGGTAACGTCAAACACCTCAGCTGCTGTGCCATCAAAATATGAGGCTACATATTCTATGTCGATGAGCTGGTCTGGCACTTCATCTAGGCAAACAGCACCCCCTTTTGTGAAGGTGTCCCAATTGTTGCGAATGTTGGGGAGCCCGCCCCAGGCGCTTCCTTCCAGCCAGTCTGGCGCACCGCTACAAGTTAAGTTGTCGAATTTGGCTATGTGTTCAACCCAGGTTTCATCGGCTCCGAATAGTCTAGGGTGCTCTTGTGGAGGGAGCCTGTTCGGTTGGAATGAGGCCTCTGTATATAGTGTAGCTCCGCCAAAGCCCATATTGTCGTAGGTGTCGCGTCCCGAGTAACATGTGGCTCCATCGCAGCCTCCAGGGTACTGATGGTAGACCAAAAGTGAAACTACCAGTTCATCTACTTCGCGCAGCGTCTCTGGTATGTCAATGGAATAGCTCTCAAGATTCGACCACGACATTTCACCAGCGGGCTCATGAGGACCCGTTATCTCCCACCCCCCGCAATCTTCAGCCTTTCCCCAAAGCAAAAACAGACCTGGTGGTATTTCTTCGTCCCAGTTCTCACTCTCGTCTAAAGCGTAGCGTATACAGTTGCCGTCTTCACCAACATCATCGGCAGTACACTCATCTGGGTGGCTACCCATGAGCCTTGCCCAGTTTATTTCATACGTTAGTTCTGTGGCTGCGTGACCGTCAGGTATTGGGAAACTAAGTGTCACCCATGTTGGCTCACCAGTGACAGGTGACTTTTTTGCAGGTTCAGCTCTGTTTGCGAAGTAGAGAACCTCGTCGTCCGTGCGAATATCGCTCGCTCTTACTCGACAGTAATCTGGGTCTTCGCCATTTGGCTCAACTAGTGGTCCAATCTCTATCTGATCTGAACTCCAGAATATTGGTGTCTCGCAGGATGACGCTGGGATCTCATAGTCCGCTAAACGCTCTCCAGGCATAATGTCATGAAGCATGAAGTCAGGGATAGGTTGCTCGAAGTTTCTATCTGAGTTCACCCCAGAAAGCCTAGGAAGGAGCCCATTTGAGTCATGTTCATAGAGAGACTCCGCGATTTCGTCCCATGGGGTCTCAGTATGACAGTTGCCAACCCTTAGTGTGCAGTTGTCGAGACATAGATCCTCACTGTCAGGATCATCACACTCCTCTCCATCTTCTAGGATTCCATTTCCGCACTCAGGCTCTGGTGTGACATAACTATCAACGGTTGTTCCGCTATCTGAAGCTGAATCGCTTGTTTCATTCTCTTTTTCAGAGTTACAGGCAACGGTCAAAACTATTAGAAATAATGGGCTGAGTCTCATTTTATTACCTGTTTTGTAGTTTTGTAGTCTAAGACGCTCCATAGAAGCTCTGGCGAGAGAGTCTAAAGTCAACTATTCACAGCCTATGAATAGTACATTAATAGTCGTTAGTTTTTCTTTTTTCCTTTTAGCATTTACAGCTGTCGGTGCCTTTGCATCGAGAAAGAAGCGTAATTCATCAGAGGATTACCTAGTTGCAAGCCGTGATGTAAACCCGTGGCTGGTTGCCTTGTCGGCCGTCTCCACCAATAACAGTGGGTATATGTTTATAGGGTTGATCGGGTACACTTGGACGGCTGGTATTCAGGCAGTATGGATCTCTGTTGGTTGGGTCTTTGGTGATTTTTTGACCTGGTTTTGGGTCCACAAAAGGGTTCGTCAACAGAGTGAAATTGTTGGGGCAAAGTCAGTACCAGGGCTACTCGCTACTGGGCAAGATGGTGTCACCAGTCGACCTATAGCAGCTGTCGGAGGTGTCCTAACTTTTTTGTTCTTGGGTGGGTATGCAGCCGCACAGCTAAAGGCTGGTAGCATCACGCTAAACGCTGTTTTTGATTGGCCTATGTGGGCAGGCGCTGTAATTGGTGCGGTAATTGTGGCTATATATTGTATGGCTGGCGGTATTCGAGCATCGATCTGGACTGATGCTGCACAGTCGGTCGTTATGCTTGGCTCAATGGCGCTATTACTGGGTGCTTGTTTTCTTCAAGTGGGAGGAGTATCAAGCCTTTTCGAAGCATTAGAACTGATAGACCCGTCCCTAGTTTCAGTAATCCCTGAGGGGTTAGCTTGGGGCTTTGGGCTCTACCTTCTAGGCTTTGTGTTTGCCGGTATAGGGACTATTGGTCAGCCTCACATTTTGGTCAGGTTTATGGCTATCGATGAGACTAAGTCTATCGCTAAAGCAAGAAACATCTACTTCTCATGGTACACAGTTTTCAGCGTTGCCTGTATTTTGGTGGGGCTCTACGCTAGAGTCTTATTGCCTGATCTAGGGGCTGGCCTGACGGGTGCAGAGCTTGAAGCTGCGGCAGAATCAGCGCTTCCGGAGTTGTCTATCCTGATGCTTACACCAGTTCTGATTGGTGTGATGTTAGCTGGGCTTTTCTCCGCAACAATGAGTACGGCGGATTCACAAATTTTATCGTGCTCAGCCGCTGTCACACAGGATGTGTTCCCTCGGTGGAGTAATTCGGTAATCGCATCCAAGGTCGCCACTATATCAGTAGCTCTTCTTGCTCTGTTTATTGCACTTTTTGCTAGCTCTGGTGTGTTCTGGCTGGTCATGTTGGCTTGGGCGGCTTTAGCCGCGGCCGTGGGCCCTTTGTTGGTTGTGCGGTTGTCTGGGCTACCGCTTTCGACCAATATGGGTGTCATGATGATGTTGTCGGGATTGGCTACAACTGTAGCTTGGGGATTCTTCCCGTTCGCTGGCAACGTCTATCGGGCGTTACCAGGGATGTTGGTGCCACTTATATTGTACGCTGTAGCCTACTTCCTCTTCTATAAGAGACGTTCAAAATATTAAGCCCTATCTTGGGAAGCATTGTTGAATCGCTTCCTGGACCTTGATGTTGGTGCTTTTGTCTCCAGTGGTAAGGATCTGCCTTATTGAGCGCCATTTTGAGATATCGAAGCTCTCACTGCTAATGGTGTAGACCCAAATAGCTATAAGCGCTTCGTTAGATAGGGGGGTTGTTTGTATACCCAATGCAGACCTGTATCCATCAGTTACAGTGTGTTCGTCGCACTCCCATTTATTTAGTAACCAGGCCACAGTGGCAGCTCTGAACGTGACATCTTCGCTCTCGTTCTCTTCAGCCGTCGAGATCTCTTTGGACAGATACCCTGGTAGATCAGCGAAACTCATTTCCGCCAGTTGTCGGCGTACCCACTCGCTGATTTCTATAGTGTTCCCCACATGCCAGAAATAGAACACGGCAGACCTTCTCTCGCGGTTCGTTACCTGCACGGAGTGGTGCGCTGCTGGGGTCATGACAAAGCCAAAGCACCTATTTTTTGTGGGTGATAGCCTCATGGTTACGCTCTCTTCGGTGTTGTTCGTGTGAACCATCAGGGCCCCCCCGTCTCGCTCCATAGACCAACCCTTGTTGAGCTGTACTACTAGCCGTACAGATTCAAAGCCTAAGAGAGGCCTGTCTGTGTGAACTCGAGCGAATTGTCCCTTTGTCATCTTCTGAATCTTGACCTCTACATGTCCAGATAGCTCAGCTCCAGTGATGCTGGCGATCTTGTCTGTCAAACTGTGTAGAAAGCAGGGGTTTATATGAGCTGTAACGTCGGCGATAGATGCTTTGTAAAAAGAGTCGTGGACCTCCCAGGATTGAACGTTGTCAAACAGGGCTATTAGTTGGTTGATACGCCCGTTTGGGAGGGCTTCGTCACAGGTGAAGAACTGAAACGGACTGGAGTACTGAATCACATTTTCTAAAAGATGCATAAAGCTCTAGTAACTGTTATTGCCGCGCAAATCGTGAAGGGTTGTAGTGAAATGTCAGATATAGTTGAACTAGATTGTGGTGTAATGAACAATCTTCGAGTGGTCGATATTCGGGATGGCGGTTTCGTACTGGGTGCCAGTTCAACTAGTAAAAAGACCGCATGGCTCGACCGCCGTGCAGCACCTGAGCTGAAGTTAGGAGATACCATTGAGGTGTTTGTCTATAGCGACGGTAAGAAACGGCTGGTTGCTACAACCACGCACCCAGAGGCGATGGTGGGCGAGGTCGCCTACCTGCAAGTAGTACAGGTACAGAATATGGGGGTTTTCCTAGATATCGGGCTGCCAAAAGACCTCTTCCTGCCCAAGGGTGAGCAGACCGATAGGCTCGTAAGCGGTGACTATTGCTGTGTGTACGTATACAAAGATAAGTTTTCAGACCGTATGGTCGCCACGCAGAGACTAAATAGACACATTGGTAATACTGATGCTCGTTACGACCGTGACCAAAAGGTAAAGATCCAGGCTGTCGCGAGAACCGACTTAGGGTACAAAGTGGTGGTAAATAACAGTCACTGGGGCCTTATCTATCACGATGACGTTGTTGGTCAGATAGCTCGAGGCGAGAGGCGACCAGCCTGGGTGAAAAGGGTAGTGGAGGATAACAAATTAGATCTCCATCTGAACCCTCCAAAGAGGGAGCGTTACTCTCAACAAGCCGAACGTGTTCTTGAGATATTGGAGAGAGCAGGGGGCAGCCTTGGTCTTCACGATAAATCACCTCCCGAAGAGATCCGAACCCAGCTAGGTATGAGCAAAAAGGATTTCAAGGCCGCCATCGGCCAGCTCTATAAGAACAGAGTAATATTTATAGAGCGAGGAAGGGGAATAAAGCTCAGGTAGCTAATCTGACTAGAGTCGACACTACCCAAGTAGAGCCATCCACGCACAGTCGAAACTATCTAATAGCATGTGAATCACCAACCCAATTCCAGCGAGCCTTGTCTTGGGGTGAAAGCACATGGCTATGTAGATAGCGATGGGCCCCCAAGTGTGCAGCGGGTGGAAACCTACGCTACACCTGTCTGGTTCGTATATAGGCTCGGCCAATAGATGATCTGTATCTACAACCATTGTGGCCAACATTATTGCATATGAATATTTCCATTTCTCGCTAAACCATCGCCTTGCTACGGCCGCTGGAACAATGAAGTGGAGAAGTATATGGGCTGTGCTTCTAAACATCTAAGGCCGAGTATAGAGACTAAAGAAACGCCAGATCTCCGCGCTAGTGTCAAAATCCATGTTTCCGTCGTAACCAGGCCAGTCGTGCCCACCTCGCTCCACTGAATAGAGCCATACTTCAGTGTCACTATTATTGCTGAAGTGTCGGTTATAATTTACAATGCTACCGTCGGTTGGATCGGTATTTGGCAGAGTGGTGACCTCAGTCTGATCTAGGTTGTTTTGGTCTGCCCAATATTCTATGATCGCGTCTACACCCAAATAAGGCCCCCAGCCTCCTATGTCATTCATGTCGCCGTCATACCATGTCACCCCGTCACTGGTCCCGTTTACGGCAAATATTGGGATCTCTTTTGTTGGTGCGCACGTATCGTAGGTTGAGCTCATCATCGTGCCAGCAATTGGTGCCACTGCACGAAAAACATCAGAGGCGAAGCAGGCTAGGTAGTAGCTCATGTCGCCACCGTTAGACATACCTGTTGAGAAAACCTCATCTCTATTGAGACCAAGGTCTGTGGCAACGTAGTCTACTAATGCTTTTGTGAACCCTAGGTCATCTATGTTGAGGTTTTCGTGAAAAGTGTAGCCTACGTTGAAGAAATTGTAGCCAAACCTATCTTTTGTGCCTTGCGGATAGACCACCACGAACCCATTTGTGTTGGCTTGATTGTTCATGGATGAGTAGCTCATAACGGACATGTAGCTACCTGAATATCCGTGGAAAACAAGCATTAGTGGGGCATCGATTTCGTAGCTGGGTGGAATGTGGATGTAATACTCCCTCTGTAGACCATCATGAATAAAGGTGTGTAGACCAGTCGTAAGAGTCAGGGGAGGGGCCTCCGTAGTATTCCCAGTGTCTGTAGTGGCTCCAGTGTCTGTAGTGGCTCCAGTGTCTGTAGTGGCTCCAGTGTCTGTAGTAGTCCCAGTGTCGTCAACCAAACCTGTCTCAGTTGAATCACTTCCGGTGTCAGTCTCCCCACCTCCTTTTGAGCAGGCGGCTGAACCTATGAATAGGCAGGCAACAGTGATGAGCTTTGACTTGTTCATTAGTCTTGTCCTATTTATCCAGCCAAAAGATGAAATTTAACATATGGGATGATTTATTCTATCATGTGTACTCTTAGTCTGTGTGTGTCTTATAATGGAGTGTTGTCATGACAAAAACAGGAGTCGTTTTTTGCACGGCTATACTCATTAGCTGTGTTAGCGGTGACGACGGTATGGACGACGGCGTAGACTGCGACTTATCCGCTGTGGTGAGTGTCTCTGTATCTGTAGTTTCAACAGATGGTACCCCTGTTGATGAGGCTGTAGTGACATACACGGTAGATGGCGGTGAAGAGCTGACCGCTGACTGTATTGATGGTGTTTGTTTCTTGGGATACGAATTGGCCGGTGAGTTTTCAATTACGGCGTCATATGATTGGACATCTAACGATGGTTGTTGTTGGGCAAATGACTCAGAGACACAGGTTGTCACAGTGATAAAAGGAGAGTGTCATGTGGAGACTCAGTCGGTGACTATTGCTCTTGATACGGATGTGACCTGTGTTGATCAGGGTGATACTGGAGACTGTCTTCCATAATAGATGCGTTAAAGAGTTGGTTTTCAGGTGACATCACCGCGACATTCTTTCAATTAGAGCGTCATTTCGTCCACATATGAGCTAATAGTTGCGCTCTGTTGGAGCGATAAATGAAACACATGTTCGGAAGAGAGGCCTTCACTAAATTTGAGCGAGAGAGATACATCTCGGCAACAGGGGCTTCGACACTTAAAAGCGCTGAAATTTTCTTCATTGAGGAAGCGTTACCCGAGGGTGTGAGCTTATCTGACGAGGCTATATCTAAGGTTGGCGCATTGCTGGGTATTAGTGGTGACCTCCCAAAGTCTGACCCATCATTTATAGTAGTGCCTAGGATTGGAACTATCTCTCCATGGTCGTCTAAAGCCACCGAAATAATGGGGGCTTGCGGTCTGCCCGAGATCCGCAGGGTTGAGAGAGGCGTCGCCATTTGGGCTGAAGAACCTAGTTCCATACCAGCCTTAGAAGAGCACTTATGTGACCCTATGACTCAGAGTATAGTCAGGACGATCGAGGTTGCAGAAGCTCTGTTTCATAAGTCTTCACCCGAGAGAGTTGGCAGGATTTCCTTGGAAAACGATCCTATCGCTGCACTACAGAAAGCCAACCTGGAGTTAGGCCTGGCCCTCAGTGAAGATGAGGTTTCGTACCTCGCTGATAACTACTCGAAATTGGGGCGTGATCCAACAGACGTTGAGTTGTTGATGTTCTCACAGGCGAACTCCGAGCACTGCCGTCACAAAATATTTAATGCTTCGTGGACAATCGACGGCGTAGACATGCCTACGACTCTGTTCAAGATGATTCGAAACACTCACGCTAAGAACCCACAGGGTGTATTGAGCGCATATTCTGATAATGCAGCTGTGATAGAGGGATATGAGGCTGGACGCTTTTTCCCTAGTGGAGCGGACCATGTTTATGGGGCTACATCAGAGGCTATACATATGGCCATAAAGGTGGAGACACACAATCACCCAACAGGGATATCCCCGCACCCAGGAGCTGCGACTGGTGCCGGTGGTGAGATCCGAGATGAGGGGGCCACTGGCCGAGGCGGTAAACCCAAAGCAGGTTTGGCCGCATTTAATGTTTCAGATCTTCAGATACCAAACAATCCCTTGCCCTGGGAAGATGGTAACAAGCACCCTACAAGACTTGCTACACCCCTCCAGATAATGACTGACGGCCCAATAGGTGCCGCTGCGTTTAATAATGAATTTGGTAGGCCTAACTTATGTGGATACTTTAGGACCTTTCACCAAAATGTTAAAGGTGAAAAAGGTAATGAGCGGCGTGGATATCACAAGCCCATAATGTTGGCTGGTGGCTACGGTAGCGTTCGACCCGAACACGTAGATAAAAAGATCCTCCCAGTAGGGGCTAATCTCATCGTTTTAGGTGGCCCTGCAATGTTGATAGGGCTCGGTGGAGGTTCAGCTTCGTCCATGGCTACAGGCGCCCAGTCAGAGGCCTTGGATTTTGCCTCGGTTCAACGAGCTAACCCTGAAATGGAGAGGAGGTGCCAAGAGGTAATCGATAGGTGTTGGGCCATGGGAGAAGAGAACCCGATCGAGAGTGTGCACGATGTTGGCGCCGGCGGTCTCTCAAATGCCTTCCCAGAATTGGTTCATGACTCAGGTAGGGGCGGGCACTTTAATCTAAGGAATATTCCAAATGCAGAACCACAGTTGTCTCCCATGGAGATATGGTGCAGCGAGGCTCAGGAGCGCTACGTGCTTGGTATCTCCGATGAAAACTTAGAGCTATTCAGTGAAATATGTAGGAGAGAGAACGCAATATTTGCTGTTGTTGGAAGAACTACTGATCAAGATGAGCTTGTCTTAAATGACACACATTTCGAGAACAAGCCGATCGATATGCCTATTTCGATGCTTTTAGGTAAGCCACCACTTACGCACAGAGAGGCGTCTAGCGTATCTATCGAAAGGGTTAGTGTTGATACATCAAATATGAGTATTGATGAAGCTGCCGAGAGGATACTTCGGCTCCCGACTGTAGCTAGTAAGTCATTCTTGATAACTATAGGTGATCGTTCAATAACTGGTATGGTTTCACGAGATCAGATGGTCGGGCCATGGCAAATTCCAGTTGCCGATGTAGCCGTCACCACCTCAGCTTTCGACACTTACCACGGTGAGGCGATGGCGATGGGTGAAAGGGCACCAGTTGCACTTATAGACGCCCCTGCGTCTGGTAGGTTGGCCATAGGTGAAGTCATAACCAACATAGTAGCCGCCGATATAGATGATATTTCAGATATAAAACTATCTGCCAATTGGATGGTGGCTGCATCGCATGATGGTGAGGGAGCAAACCTCTATGAGACAGTGAAAGCGGTTGGCCTTGAAATGTGCCCTGAACTAGGGATCGCTATTCCAGTCGGGAAGGACTCCATGTCTATGCGTGCTAGGTGGCAAGATAACGGAGACGAACATCAGGTAACGGCTCCTTTATCGCTTGTGGTTACAGGTTTTGCGCCGGTTAAGGATGTCCGTAACACATTAACTCCTGAAATACAGCACGACTGCGGTGAGTCTGAACTATGGTGCCTTGATTTGGGTCAAGGAAAGAATAGGCTTGGTGGTTCATGCTTGTCATATGTTTACGATCAACTGGGTGCTAATGCCCCTGATGTAGACGATCCCAAGCTCCTTGTTAATTTCTTCTCGTTTATGAGGGATCTTAAGAGAGAAGGCATAGCATTAGCCTATCATGATCGCTCAGACGGCGGACTTTGGGCCACGCTTGCTGAGATGGCCTTTGCTGGAAGGACTGGGCTTGACCTTAGGTTGGACTCTCTCGGTAGTGATCCTTTTAATGTGTTGTTTTCGGAGGAGCTCGGCGCTGTAATTCAGATACCTTTAGAGCATTCAGGAAGATTCTTGGAATTAGCTCAAAAACATCAGCTTTCTCGTATAGCACATAAAATAGGCAGGCCTGTGGCCGATGGAACAATAGTTGTATCATTAGGCGGCAAAGTGGTCCTAAGCCGAACAACCCTTGACCTCCTCTCGCTATGGAGTGAGACAAGCTACAATATTCAGGCATTACGCGACAACCCGACATGTGCTAGTCAAGAGCGTGAGAACCTATTGAGCGGCTCTAACAAAGGGCTGTTCTCTGACCTGACTTTTGATACAAAAAATTCATTTAACGGTCAATTGCCTGATGATATCGAATTGCGACCTAAAATAGCTATACTAAGAGAACAGGGGGTCAATGGACAAGTAGAGATGGCGGCGGCTTTCGATAGGGCTGGTTTTTGTGCTGTAGATGTCCACATGAATGATCTGCGCACAGGCTCGGTGGATTTAGATGACTTTAGGGGGATGGTGGCTTGCGGCGGGTTCTCGTATGGCGATGTTCTTGGTGCTGGAGGAGGGTGGGCTAATTCCATTCTGTACAACAATAGACTAAGAGATATGTTCCAGGGTTTCTTTAATCGGCCCGATACATTTGCCCTCGGGGTTTGTAATGGGTGTCAGATGTTGAGTCAGCTATCTGAATTGATACCTGGAGCCCAAGACTGGCCGAGGTTTAGTCACAATAACTCTGCACAGTTCGAAGCTCGGTTGGTACAGGTGGAGGTGTTGGATTCTCCAAGTGTACTTCTCGCGGGAATGGCCGGATCAAAGATGCCTATTCCAGTCGCTCACGGAGAGGGCCGGGTTGACTTCTCAGATAGTGGAACTGAAACAAAAGCCTTATCATCAATAAGATACATTAATTGTAGTGGAGAGGCTACCACACAATACCCAGCTAATCCTAACGGTTCAGCTGGAGGCGTCACGGCTTTTACCACGACTGATGGAAGGGTCACCATAATGATGCCTCACCCAGAGCGTGCTTTCAGGACAGTTCAGCACTCTTGGCACCCCAAAGAATGGGGGGAGAATGGGCCATGGATGAAGATGTTCAAAAACGCATATGAATGGGTTAGTAATAATTGATGTCGAATCTCTGCAGCCGTATCGATACATTAATTATTAGATTCAAATGTTTGTTGTGTGGGCGGCTAATGCCAGGAGTGACATCGCCTGAGCTATAGGCTAAGCATCACACATTAATAATATTCTTCATGGCGACTGCTCATAGCGGTGATCTCGACTCTTTTTGATCGTGATCA
>Ga0115011_10002088_pt1 | contig 14018 bp, 9 predicted proteins | sample TroAtlMetagenome_2_FD_88705 | JGI IMG/M metagenome (GOLD analysis project Ga0115011, IMG submission 88705) | Marine eukaryotic phytoplankton communities from Atlantic Ocean - Tropical Atlantic ANT8 Metagenome | ecosystem: Environmental > Aquatic > Marine > Oceanic | place: Tropical Atlantic...
AAAAATTTTTTTTTTTAGGTTTTAGAAAATGGATAAAAAACCAAGTACAGATCAGTCCTCCGACAAGCTCCATATTCTGGATTATTGGCGGATCATTCGCGTTCGGCTTGTAACCATCCTGCTCGTCTTTTTGCTTACCGCTGTGACGACCACCTTGGTGACACTCTTCATGCCCAAGACCTACATGAGCCTCTCCCGGATATCCATCGAGAAGGATACATCGGATATTGCACCGTTGCTTGGCATGCAATCTGGGCCATCGGCATTCGACCCTTACTTCATCCAGACCGAGTTCGAGAAAATTCAATCACAAATGGTCCTGGATAAGGTGGTTACCAAGTGCGAATTGACTGAAAAGTGGAAAGGCTTCAATGGCGGTAAGTCGTTGACGATGATTGAGGCCCGGAAAATCCTGAAAAAGGCGATTGATATTCGTCAGTTTCGGAACACTAGCATCATTGAGCTTCGGGCGTATGATCGGGAACCAGCGATGGCTCAAAAAATCGCCGATGCCCTTGCTGATGAATACCAGAACCACAGGACAGAGGCGCAGAAAGATCGGGTGGAATTGGGAATCAAGGCGCTCACAGGCAAGATGGATAAATATAACGTAGATATTGCCGTAATGCAGGCCGACGTCGATAAACTGCGGGTAGACTTGGGCATTTCTGATGCCGCCGGTGAGGAAAGCTACTCGATCATCGAGCCGGAAATCGTACGTCGTTATGAATCCAGCTTAATCGACGCAAGGGGGGTTTACACATCAATGTCCACATTATTTGAGGGGCTCAAGTTACAGTCCCCCGAGGAACTGCGGGATTCCATATCGACGGCCTACCCCGACTCCCAGTTGGATGTCTTGATCCGCGAATTATATACCGGCCAGCAAACGTTGGCCAATAGTGGTATCGACCTTGGGGTGGAGCACCCTAAGATAAAAGGATTGAAAAAGGTGGTAGCCACGCTTGAGCAACAGATTGAAGATCGAATTCAAGGCGTTCTTGCAGGACTGGAACTGAAGGTCAGCTCTGCTTTCGCTCAGGTGGAACAGCTACAGAGGGATGTCAGTGATGCAAAAAAACGGGAGTCCGACATGCGAGAGACAGGTCGGGAATACTTCGACAAAAAGCGGAAGTTGTCCAATACAACGCGCATTCGTGACACCATTCTGTTCCGGATCATGCAGGAGCAGGTGGACTTGGCGCTACCCAAGGATTCCACCGTGGAAATAACCGATGTAGCGGATATGCCCTTGAAGGCAGTTCGGCCGAATATACCCCTGAACATCACGCTGGGAGTTGTGGTCGGCCTGATTCTGGGCGTGGGGTTGGCGTTTTTTATCGAGTATCTCGACACCAGCGTGAAGACGATTGATGACGTCGAGCGTGCCCTTGGGGCGGCAGTCCTCGGTGTCATTCCTCAAAACGTCGGATCCCTCCTGGAAGAAGGGGACGAAAGCCCCCACGCAGAGGCGTACAGGGTGCTGCGCACAAACATTCTTTTTGCTGGACGCAAGGACGAGAGCCAAACCACGTTCAGCGTGGTGAGTGGTGGTGCGGGCGAGGGCAAGACAACGACCATGTTCAATCTTGCAGTAGTCTTTGCGCAGATGGGGGATAGAATTCTGATTGTGGATTCCGACCTACGCCGTCCCTCAATGCACCGTTACATGAATGTGTCCAACAACATTGGACTGACCAACTACCTTTTGGGACAGGTCACCATCGATGAGGTCATCCAGACCACGGAATTACCGTCGCTCCATTTCATACCCAGTGGCAAGTTGCCCAGCAGTTCCATGGGCATCCTTAGTTCGGCCAAGATGAAGGAGTTCGTGACTGAAATGAAGAGCCGTTACGACTACGTGTTTTTGGACGCTCCACCCATCATGGGTGTGAGTGATGCTTCGGTTCTGGCCAGCATGGTAGACATGTGTGTGCTGGTGGTGCAGTATCGTAAATACCCGCAAATGATGACCCAACGCGCCAAGGAAATGGTGACTAAGGTTGGCGGCGAACTTGTGGGTGTCGTGCTCAACAACATCAATATTTCCCAAGATTCCTATTACTACTATTACAGCGGTTATTATTACGATAACTATTACAAGAGCCGTGAAAATGAGGGGTCCGCCGCCGATGGTGCCAGTAGCACGAAGAAAACCAAGCTTCTGGCGAGTGCCAAAACTGGTGAGGAAGATGAGAAGCCCAAGTATTAATTGGGAGGAGAATTCAGTTCGAGGGTTGATATAAAATGGGTTTTGTTGATAACTTGATGAAATATGTTTTTAGAGCTTTATTGGTTGCGACCGTGCTGATGGCAGCTGGTTGCGAGACAACACGACCACGGCCGGTGGATCCAGTCGCTGTGACAAATGACGTGCCGGTTACTGTCAACTCCACGGACAGCCTTGAGCCCGGAAATCAAATCACCATCACTTTTAGCGGCCTGAATACGGTCCCGATTCCCTACAGTTGCCGCATCCGCGAGGATGGCACCATCAGTCCACCATACCTGAATGAACCCGTTATTGCCGCTGGGAAAACAATCGGTGAACTCGAGCGGGAACTCGAGAAGGAGTACGTGCCCGCCATCTACAAGACGATTAACGTTACCATCAGGACAGCCGACCGGTTCTTTTACGTCGGAGGGGAGGTTCGGCAGCCGAGTCGCCAGATTTTCATCGGTCGGATTACGGTTACCCAGGCAATACAATCCGCTGGTGACTTCACCGATTTCGGGGATCAACGGGCGGTGCGAGTTATACGGGCCAGCGGCAAAGTGGACATTATCGATTGCAAGGCGGCTCTGGATGACCCAACAAGGGATTTGCCAGTTTATCCGGGTGATAACATTGTTGTGGGACGAAGGCTTTTTTGAAGATTCGACTTGAGAGAGTTGATGGCACAGCGGCGGGCAGTCCAATAGAGGCCAGCCGTTTCCCTTTTACGCTTGGCCAAGCGAAGAGTTGCGATTTACAGATCGTAGCAAAGGGCGTTTGGGATACACACCTGATTTTGGACAATGCCGGCGAAAAAGGGATTACAGCCACCCCAATCTCCGACGCATTGATTATGATCAACGGCGTCTCCCAAGGCAAAACTGTTCGATTGAAAGACGGCGACCTATTAGGATTGGGTGCGGCCAAGCTCCGATTTTGGCTGGCGCCGCTTGGGCAAACCGACCGCTCAGTATTTGATGCTTTGATTTGGATCGCCTTGCTCTTGTTGGGCCTGGGTCAGGTGGCAGCGATTGCCTGGCTTCTTAAATAAGACTTTACAAGTAATTTGTATCCATTGGTTTAAGGCGTATTAAATAACGAATAAACGGTGGTTTTATACTAAAAAATGAATAGTCGATTGACAGTCGAATTTAATCATGAGAAAATATAGTTGTGTCTTGCGTAACTAGCAGGACTACTTCTTGAGTCATGAGGTGAAGTGTTTCTTCACCTGATTGAGGTTAACGGAATGGCAAAAGCAAAAACCAAAAAAAACGTAGTCAAAAAAACAGCCACAAAAAAGGCACCGGCCAAAAAGGTCAAAAAACCCGCGCAATCCAAGGCGACTGGCGCGAAGAAAAAAACAGCCGCCAAAAAAACAGCAAAACCACCGGCCAAAAAACCGGTCAGTAAGGTAGTCAAAAAACCAGCAGCCAAAAAGGCTTCGCCGAAAAAAACCGCTCCAAAAGCGACTTCAAAAAAGAAGGTACCGTCCAAGAAAGTAATAGCGAAAAAGGCTCCTGCCAAGAAACCGGTTGCCAAGAAACCGGTTGCCAAGAAACCGGTTGCCAAGAAACCGGTTGCCAAGAAACCGGTCAAGCCGGCTTCCAAGTCTCCGATCCAAAAAACCACGTCTAAGAAAGCGGGAAAGAAACCTCCGCCCAAGGAAAAGGTTATTTCTCCGCCAGTTGACGAAAGGGATGAGAGTGCCAACCGAGGGGAGTTGGTCGATGAATTGCCTGTGGAGCCGGATTTCACCAAGGACGAGGAATTCAACTTAAAGGAAAAGATCAAGGAGTTGGTGCACTTGGCCCAAGATCAAGGTCACCTGACCATTTCCGACATCAATGAGGCTCTACCCAAGGATTTGGTTACTCCCGAGAAACTGGATGAGGTTTTCGCCAAGTTAAAAAGTCTTGATGTGGAGATTGTCGAGCAGTTGGATTCGGCACCGCGCCAAAAGCCGGTCGAGTCGGCGAGCGAGGCCGAAAAAAGCCGGCTGGACATTCTGGACGATCCGGTTCGCATGTACCTCAAGCAGATGGGGCAGGTGCCGCTGTTAACCCGTGAGCAGGAGGTGGAGATTTCCAAGCGAATTGAGGCTGCCGAACTTGAGGTTAAGCGCATCCTTTACAGTTTGGGCTTCACCGCAAAGGAGCATATTGCTCTGGCCGAAAAGCTGACAGCCGATCCCCCCAAGGAACGGTTCGACCGGGTTACGGTCGACAAGGTCATCGAGACCCGAGAAAAACACATCAAAGCGCTTCATCGTCTCATCAAAAAAGTGAGGGATGAGGACAGCGAAGTGGACAAAAAATATCTGGCTTGGCGCCGTGCCCCTAAAGCCAAGTCGAAGAAGGCATGTGCAGTCTTCCTGCAACTGAACGACAAGTTGCAGAAATACTTCCCGAAGTTTTTGTTTAAACAAAAGGTCATCGAAGAAATGGGACTGGTTGCGGATAACATCCACGACAAAATACAGCAGAACCTCCAAGCCATCGAGCAGTTGAAAAAGGCTTCAAAGTCGTCCCAAACCGATATGATGCTCAGGGGAGAGGAAGGCAAGCTCACAGCCCTCGAGGCATTCGTCCGGAAGCCGGCAGAAGAATATCTCACGACCTACGAGGAGCTTCAGCACTTCGCCCGCAAGGCGCATCAGGCTAAGAGCGAAATGATCGAGGCCAACCTTCGCCTCGTCATTTCTATCGCCAAGAAATACACCAACCGCGGACTTTCCTTCCTCGATCTCATCCAGGAGGGTAACGTCGGCTTGATGAAAGCGGTTGAGAAGTTCGAATACCGCCGCGGCTACAAGTTCTCCACCTACGCCACGTGGTGGATTCGGCAGGCGATCACACGCTCGATCGCCGACCAGGCTCGCACCATCCGCATCCCTGTGCACATGATCGAGACGATCAACAAGCTGATGCGCGTTCAGAAGCAGCTAGTGCAGCAATTCGGGCGCGAAGCCACCCCGGAGGAAATCGCCGTTGTGATGGAACTGACCGTCGAGCGGGTGCGTCAGATCATGAAAATGGCGCAGCAGCCCATCTCGCTGCAGGCTCCTGTCGGCGACAGCGAGGACACGAGCTTCGGCGACTTCATTGAGGATAAGAGTGCCGAGAACCCGACTGACATGGCGAGCTACGCCCTGTTAAAGGACCGGCTTGGCGACGTGCTGACTTCTCTCACCGAGCGCGAGCGCAAAGTGCTCGAGCTGCGCTTTGGCCTGGCCGACGGCTACTCCCGCACCCTCGAGGAGGTGGGCAAACAGTTCAAGGTCACCCGCGAGCGCATCCGTCAAATCGAGGCCAAGGCCCTTCGGAAAATGCGCCATCCGACGCGTATCCGGCAGTTGTCCGGCTTTCTCGAGCGGGAAGAGTTTCTCGCCACATAAGCTGAAACCACTAAAAGCCCTTTCACTGGAAGGGCTTTTTTGTGTCCCCTTGGGAAAGCGCACGTGGAGAATATAAACGACATCCCCCGATTCGAAGAACTGTTTGGGTTTGGTAAAACTGAGCACGCGAGCATGTTTGACTCACTTGGCCAACCGTGGGAGATGCTATCGCGAATCGGAGCCTATCTGCGCGACACACTTGAGCCTCGGCAGCTTGGCCAGGTGCACAGCCAGGCGGTGATCGAGGGCGACGTGTTTATTGGCGAAGGGACATTGATCGAGGCCGGTGCGCTGATCTGCGGCCCGGTTTGGATTGGGGAAAACTGCCGCATCGGCCACGGCGCAACGCTGCGCGGCAACGTCATCGTTGGCGACGGCTGCGTCGTCGGCCACGCCGCCGAGCTGAAAAACTCGCTGCTCTTTAGCGGCTGCGACGTGCCGCACTTTAACTACGTCGGCGACTCAGTGCTAGGCCACAGCGTCCATCTTGGCGCCGGAGTGATGCTCTCCAACTACCGGCTCATCCGAGGCAACGTAACCGTCCGCGCTGCTTCAGGTTCGGTGGACAGCGGCTTAGCTAAGTTCGGCGCGTTGATCGGCGATCGAACCGAGATCGGCTGTAACACGGTTCTCAACCCTGGCACGATCATTGGCCGTGACTGCGTGCTGTACCCGAACGTCAACTTCACCGGTGTGCTGCCGGCCGGACGTTTGGTCAAAAATAAAACTGAGTTGGCCATCATCGAAAAACGGGAGGTCGACGAGTGATCAGCTTCGTGGATGAAGAACAGGGTGCTGGCTTGGACTTGGTCGCCGAGACTGAGACGTTTTTTTCCGACAGCGGCCTATTGTCGAAGGCCAGGAATTTCGAGTTCCGCCGCGAGCAACAGCAGATGGCCGTGGCTGTGGCCAAGGCATTGAAGGGCAATGAGCATCTCATCGTCGAGGCCGGCACCGGCGTTGGTAAAAGCCTAGCCTATCTCATCCCGGCTATTCTTCACGCGGTTGGCCAAAATAAAAAAGCCGTCATCTCCACACACACGATCAATTTGCAGGAGCAGTTGACCGAGAAGGATCTGCCGATGCTCAGACAGGTTTTGCCGGTCGAGTTTTCGTTCACAATGCTAAAAGGCAGGGGCAACTACCTATGCACGCGGCGACTCCAGCGTGCGCGACATCAGGCGACGACACTTTTGACCTCCACCGAAATGGAGGAACTCAAGCGCATCACCGAGTGGGCAAAGAAGACAACCGACGGCAGCCTGTCCGATTTCGACATCACGCCAGACGCGAAGGTATGGGACCTAGTCAACTCCGAGCGCGGGCTTTGCTCGGCGAAACTCTGCGGCCACGGCTCTGACATCGCCAAGATGGGACAGACCTGTTTTTTCCAGCGTGCGCGCAGCAGGATTCTTTCCGCCGATGTGCTGGTGCTGAACCACTCTCTGTTTTTTAGTTTGCTCGACGACGACGGCCGCGAAGACGACGAACCGAACAAGGACGCAGGTGTGCTGTTTAAGAACGATTTTGTGATCCTCGACGAGGCTCACAATGTAAGCTCGGTCGCCTCAAGGCACATGGGCTTGAGCGTCTCGAGCGGCCAAGTGCGGTTCAATCTTCAGCGGCTCTGGAATCCCAAGACCGGCAAAGGTTTATTGGGGCTACTTCGCGAGGCCAATGCAACCCGGAACGTTGAGGACGCCTCTGCGGCGATGGAGCAATTCTTCGGTGAACTCGAGGTGGCCTGCGACGAACTCAACGAGGGGCAGGCCAAGGCTAGCAAATTTGGTGGTAATAGAAACCGCATGTGGAAGGAACTACGCGTGCGCAACCCGGGCCTGATCGACGATACGTTGACATTGCCGCTTCAGCGCGTGCGCGAGGCATTGGTGCAGGCGCGAGATGGCACCGACGACGCCGACACCGGGCAGGAGTTGGCCGAGTTCAACCGGCGTGTTGGCGAGCTTCGCGACGGTGTGAAGCTGTTTCTCTCGCAGGAGTCGGAGGAGCACGTTTACTGGGTGGAAAAGTCAGGCAAGGCCGGAACGATTCTGTCGCTAAACGCCGCGCCGGTGGATGTCGCGGTACACCTGCGACGTCGGTTGTTCCGATGTAACTCGCCGGTGGTGCTGACCAGCGCTACGCTGGCCCTGAGCGATTCCACCTCGGCTAAGGCCGGTGCTAGCGACAAAAACGGACTAGACTATTTCGCCGGCCAAATTGGTGCGGAGCAGGTCAAAAAGCTGCAGGTTGGATCGCCCTTCGACTACGAGCGGCAGATGAAACTGTTCATCGCCGGCAAAATGCCGGACCCGCGCGAACCTGAATTCCGCGACGCTCTGGCCGGGCAGCTTCGCCATGTTATCAAGTTGAGCGAGGGCCGCGCTTTTGTGCTATTCACCAACTTCAAGCTGATGCGCGAGGTGGCGGAGGAACTCGAGGGATTCTTCGCCGATCACGGCTGGGACTGTTTGGTTCAGGGCACCGGCGTGCCGCGCTCGACCATGCTCGAGCGATTCAAGCGCGACGAGCATTCGGTATTGTTCGGTACGGACAGCTTTTGGCAGGGCGTCGATGTGCCGGGGGATGCGCTGCGCAATGTCATCATCACACGACTGCCGTTCGCCGTGCCGGATCATCCGCTGGTCGAGGCGAAGATCGAGGCGATCGAGGCCCGCAATGGCAACCCGTTCATGGAGTTTTCGCTACCAGTTGCTGTGCTGAAATTCCGGCAGGGTGTTGGCCGGCTCATTCGCACCAAGAGCGATGAGGGCATCGTCGTGGTGCTCGACAGCCGCGTGCTGACCAAGCGTTACGGTCAAATTTTCCTCGATTCCCTCCCCAAGTGCCCAACAGAAATCGTGTGATTTCTCCCCTTCTGGAGTTCGTTCATTGAACAAATGTCGCCCGGGTGGCATCCTAAACCGCGATGAGAGCCTGTCGTCTCTGTTTCATTTTTCTGCTGACATTTGTCGATAACCTCAACGCGCAGTTTGAAGATCCGTTCGGCGTTGGCCAATCAGGTGCTGCCAAGCCGGCGACCACGGTCAAGTTGCTTTTATCCCACGATACGGCCAAGCCGGGTTCGACGGTTATGGCAGGACTGGCGTTGACGATGGACGATGGTTGGCACACGTATTGGATCAACCCAGGCGAGGCCGGCATCGCGACCGATGTCGAGTGGAAGTTGCCCAAGGGTGTGAGCGCCGGGCCGATCCAGTGGCCAACGCCGGAAAAGTTCACCGCGCTTGGTTCGGTCGGCTACGGTTACCACGGTAAAACAATACTGCTCGTGCCACTTGTCATCGCTGCCGGCGCTGCGCCTGTTCAAGCGACAATCTCTGGTAACGTCAGTTGGCTTGAGTGCAAGGAGAGCTGCATCCCGCGCGACCAGCAGGTGAGCGCAACGTTGACGATCGCCGGGACGAATGCGCGTTCGGCTGCCGCCGCCAAGTTTGATGCCGCAAAACGGAAACTGCCGGAAACCGTTGGCAAGTTGTCTGCTAGCGCCCGGTGGGATGGCGAAGCTAGGGATGATGAACGGACACTGCTAATCGAGTTCGCCGCCGGCCGATCGGGAGTCGATGCCGATTTCTTTTCGATGCCGTCCGAATCGTTCGAGGTGTCGCCGAAGAGCGAAGTGACCGTCTCCGGTGAAGCCAAGGTTCGCATCAAAAAAACGGTGACGAAGTATGAAGGCGCCTGGCCAAGCGAGCTCGCCGGCTTGGCTGTTCATAACCTGAAAGACCACGACAAGACAGAAGCGTTCGAGGTCAAGTTCCCTATCTATTCCATCTCATCGGGTGACCCCGGGACGACAGCTTCGCAGACCCCGCCCTTTGCTGCCGGCAATCCGCTTTGGAGGATGTTGCTGTATGCGTTCATTGGCGGTCTGATTTTGAATGTCATGCCGTGTGTGCTGCCGGTGATATCGCTGAAGATTATGGGCTTCGTCAACCAAAGCAAGGAGTCGCCGGCGCGCGTGCGGTTGCTCGGTATGCTCTACGGCGCGGGTGTAGTCGTTTCGTTCTTGGTGCTGGCCGGCGTAGTGATCGGCGTGAAAAGCGCGGGTGAACTGGCTAGTTGGGGCATGCAGATGTCCAACCCGCAGTTCGTCGTTTTGCTGACCGTTATCATCATGCTGGTGGCATTGAATCTGTTTGGGCTGTTCGAGGTAACGCTGGGTTCGGTGGGTGCTGCGGCCGGATCGGTAGTGACGAGGGAGGGTGCGGGTGGCGCATTTTTCAATGGTGTTCTGGCTACGGTGTTGGCGACGCCCTGCACAGCGCCATTCCTCGCACCGGCGCTTGGCTTTGCCTTCACACAAACTAATCCCGTGATCGTGCTGCTGCTGTTTGTCACCGTTGCGCTTGGCCTCGCGTTTCCATATGTGGTGCTGAGTTGGAATCCTAGGCTTCTGCATTTCCTGCCCAAGCCGGGGCCGTGGATGGAGAAGTTTAAGGTTGCGATGGGCTTCCCAATGCTGGCCACGGGCGTTTGGCTTTTCACTGTGAGCATCGAATATTACGGCGGCCGGGTTTTGTGGTTCGGTATTTTTCTGACCGTGATAGCCATGGCGGCCTGGGTTTTCGGCGAGTTTTTTCAGCGCGGTATCAAGCGGCGCGGCTTGGCCCTGGGCATCGCTGGGGCGCTTGCGCTTGGTGGGATCGTGTTCGGTCTCGAGGGGCAAATGCAATGGCGCACCCCGACCGACCCATCGGAGGCCAAAGCCGGCGTGGTTCAGGATTTCCCCGGTGGAATCCGCTGGCACCGCTGGTCGCAGGAGGCGGTGGTCAAGGCGCGTGAGGCTGGTCAACCGGTGCTGGTGGATTTTACGGCCAAATGGTGTGCCACCTGTATTTGGAACAAAAAAACGAGCATAGATATCGACTCAGTACGCGCTGTAATGGCCGATAAAAAATTCAAGGCATTTCGGGCTGACTACACGCGGCGGCCGGATTACATCACTGAGGAATTGCGCTACCGGGGTAGGGCGGGCGTACCGCTCGTGTTGGTTTTCTCACCTGACAAAACAAGGGAGCCCGAAATGCTTCCCGAGTTGCTGACCGCCGAAACCGTCGTCACCGCCCTTAAAAAAGCCACCCGCTAAGCCCCTTGGCCAGGGGCTATTTGTCCAAGATCCCGAGGTCTTTCAGAAACGGTTTCAGGGAGCGGGGGCGGCCGAGGAATTCCTTGATCGACTCGCTGACGTCGCGCGAGTCGCCCACTTCATAAATCTCCCGCCGCAGTCGCTGCCCTGCTGTGCTGTCGAAGTAGCGGTCGGGAGCGCTTTCAAAAACCGTGGCCATGTCAGCAGAGATCGAGTCGGCCCAGGCGTAGCCGTAGTAGCCCGCGTCGTAGCCCATGAGGTGGCCGAAGTAGCCGACAAACGATGTGTTATCCTGCGGCTTAAGATAGACCTCCTCGGTGATTTGGTTGGATAGCGCAACCGGCTCGACGATCCGCGCCTCCTCCACCGTCAGTGAGTGTAGGGTCAGGTCAACAAGCCCGTAGGAAAGCTGGCCGCGATAGTGCCGAGCGATCGTGGCTTTCTTCGCTTCCTTTAGTTTTGCGATAATGGTTTCCGGGATTTTTTTCGACGAGTCTCGATAGTCAGCGGCGAACGAGTCGAGTACGGTTTTGTCCCAAATCCAGTTCTCGAGCATCTGCGACGGGGCCTCGACGAAGTCGCGCGGCACGCTTGTGCCGGCGAAACGGGTGTACTTGGTTTGCGTCAGGATGCCGTGCAACGCGTGGCCAAACTCGTGAAAGAGCGTCTCGACGTTGTCATGCGAGAGCAGCGATGGCTTGTCTTTTCCCGGCGTGGGGAAGTTGCAGATCAGTGCGACGGTGGGCCGCTGGTAGACGCCGTCCGATAGCCGTTTGCCGGAGATCAGCGGGAACATCGCGAAGTGGTTGTACTTGCCGTCGCGTGGGAACATGTCGAGGTACAACGCGCCGAGAGGATTCCCAGTGGCTGCGTCGTAAACGAGGTGCAGCGTCACTTGATCGTTCCATTTATACGGCGCGGTGGACGCCACGATCCTCAGGCCGAATATGCGCTCGTACACGCGGAACATGCCGTGTAGCGTCTGTTCGTATGGGAAAAACACGCGAAGTTGCTCGGTGTCCACGGAGTACTTTTCCTTTTTCAGCATGTTCATGTAGTAGAAGGCATCCCACATTTTAAGGGTGGCGTCGGGGTCGCCGGTCTCGCGTCGTTTCAGCGTGTTGAACTGCGCGAGCTCGGCCTGCCACTTTGGCTCGAGGCCGCGCTTGAGGTTCATCAAAAACTCGCGCGCCGTGGTGCCGTCGCCGGCCATCTTGACTTCGCACTTGTAGTCGGCCCACGTCTTGTAGCCGAGCTTGTCAGCGATGTTGGCACGGAGTTGCAGGACGGTTTTTAGCAGCGGGATGTTTTTTTCGCGGGCAAGTCGCTTCCGCTCGCCGGAGATACGTTTGCGTGTTACCTCCAGTTTGGCGCTGCGCATGACGTTGAGGTAGTGAAACGTCACATTGGCCTGAAGAGTGTACTCGTCGTCGCCGGTCTTGACCTGTTCAAGGAAATTCTCCGGCAATCCTTCGAGCTGCGCTCTCGTGAATTTCAGTTCCTTCTTCGCGTTGGTGATGTTGGTTCGGAACTCGGTGGTCGTGGCGGAGAGCTGCTTGCGGAGCTGTTCGACCTCGCCGCGCTCGGCCTTGGCCAGGTGCAGACCGGCCCGTCGGTAGTCGCGCAGTGTCTGCTCGAGCAGTCGCTTGGGCTCGCCGCTCAATCTAGGTTTCGAGTCGGCGTACGCCTTGACCACGCGATAAACATCCTCGCGATAGTCGAGGCCAACTGCCCACTCGTCGAACTGCGTGATAGCCTCTGTGGCTTGGGCGCGGTGCTCGGCGTTTTCGCTGGTTTCCTTTAGCATGTAAGTGCGGTTGGCCACGAGCGACAGGTCAAACGCCAAGTCGTCGAGCGCTCCGATCGTGTTGTCGAAGGTCGCCTCGCTCGGCTTGATTTTGCCAATGTCATCGAGCCGTTCGTTGGCTACTACGATCGCTGCGGTGACGGCGTCGAGCGAGGCCTGCGGCGTGGTCTCAAACGGTGGCAGCGCGACGTGCGTACGATTGCGCTTGGCCAAGCGCTCGAACTCCGCCCAGTCGCCGGAGAACTCGGCCTTGGTTGTGTCTCTTGTTTTTGAGGTGGAACAGGCGGCGAGAATGCCGGTGGCGACGATCAGTGCTATGCGAAAAAACATGGGGGACAAGCTACCGTTGGCCGGCGGTGAGGCTCAAGCAGATTCACAGAATGACGATGCCAGCCGTCGCCGCTTGGCCAAGCGGTGGTGTGGCGATGCGCCGCGCCTTGATGGCGACGTATGGCGGGATGTATTGGCTGCGGTGCCGAAATGTTCCCGGTTCGGCGGCGGGATCGCCGTGCTTTGGCTCGGCGAGATCCTCTATGACGAAGCCGCTACGGCACAGTCCGCCGACAATTTCCTCCCAGCGATGCACGAACTCGAGCGCGCCTTTTTCCCGGTGCTCGAACTCACCGTGCATCGGTGGCATCGGCCCCTTGGCATAATAATTCTCGGTGACGGCGTAGCCGCTGGGGAAGGGCGTAGCCGCGGCCTGGAGATTGGCCGGCTGTTTGTGCTGGCTGAGGTACTGTCCGCCTACTCGCAGCACGCGGGCGATCTCATCGTAAACCTTAGCGAGGTTCGGCACGTAGCATGTGCTGACCGGCTGGGTGACGATGTCGAACGACGCACCGGCCAACATCGGGAGATCGTCCATCGACGCGGCGATGGTCTGTAACTCAAGGGCGCGCTCGCGGGCGACGCGTTGATCCTGCTCGAGCATCTCCGGACTGATGTCCACCACCGTGACCTTGGCCCCGGCGGCAGCGTAGAGCGGCGCCTGTAACCCGCCGCCGCCGGCTAGGCAGAGGACGTATTTGCCGTCGAGCCCGCCGTCGAGCCAGCCCCGACCGTTGATGGCTTTTAGCGGGTCCTCGAACTCGTCGTCGCGGGCGGTGCGAGTGTGCAGGAGGCCTCGGCGGGCGCGCTCGTCCCAGACGCGGCGGTTGTGATCCTGAGCAATTTCCACGCAGGCGTTTTAGCCTTGGCCAAGCGCTTGGCCAAGCGCGATCGTCGATTTGGATTTCTCATCGGCTGCGTTTCTGTTACACCCAGCGGCCATGTCTTTCAGTTCACTGGGGCTTTCCGACAACATTCTCAAGGGGATTCGCGCGATGGGTTACGAAGATCCGACGCCGATTCAGCTCCGGGGCATCCCGCTGTTTCTCGAGGGCCGCGACTTGATTGGCAGCGCCCAAACCGGCACTGGCAAGACGGCGGCGTTCGGCCTGCCGATCCTCACGAAGCTCGATAAACCGCAGAGCAACCCGCGCGC
>Ga0115011_10002089_pt1 | contig 14015 bp, 8 predicted proteins | sample TroAtlMetagenome_2_FD_88705 | JGI IMG/M metagenome (GOLD analysis project Ga0115011, IMG submission 88705) | Marine eukaryotic phytoplankton communities from Atlantic Ocean - Tropical Atlantic ANT8 Metagenome | ecosystem: Environmental > Aquatic > Marine > Oceanic | place: Tropical Atlantic...
ATCTTCGTAAGGATCCCGGCCAATTGATCAACGTTGCTACTGACAAGGCCTACAAGACGATCCTGGAATCATTGGGTGCTCAGCTGAGCGCCGAGCTTGCGGCTAGCGGAGATCCCCGTCATGGCGAGGGAGAGGGGTTTGACTTTGATGCTGTGCCATATCTTGGTGGGGCACCTAAGCACCCTGATTTTGGGCGCAAAAAACCGGCGAAGAAGTAGCTCTTCAAGACAGGGGCAGCACCGGGGAAAAGTGTACCGAAAGGTTTGCAGGGTCGGCAGCTAGCTCAGGATTTCCTTCGCTACGTTTCCATGGACATCGGTTAACCTGAAATCCCTGCCGGCGTGCCGATAAGTGAGCTTTTCATGATCGAGCCCGAGGAGATGCAGGATCGTGGCATGCCAATCATGGATATGCATGCGTCCATCGACAGCTTCATAACCATACTCATCAGAGGCTCCGTACTCGAATCCCCCCTTCACTCCGCCGCCGGCCATCCAGGTTGTGTAACCCTTGTTATTGTGGTCACGCCCATCTCCACCCTGACCGTGTGGTGTCCGGCCGAATTCACCAGCCCATACCACCAGAGTGTCTTTTAGCATCCCGCGCTCTTTCAGGTCGGTTAGCAGCCCTGAAATAGGCTTGTCGATTTCATTACATCGCGCAGGCAGATCGGTGCCCATGTTACGGTGGTGATCCCAGTTGCCATGGCTTAGCTCAATGAAGCGCACACCGGCTTCGGCAAATCTGCGGGCCAGCAGGCACTGTCTTCCAAAGGTGTCATTTCCACCGGATCCAATTCCGTATAGGTCACGTGTTTTTTGCGATTCATCTGAGGTGTTCATCAGATCGGGGAGAGTGTCCTGCATGCGAAAACCCAGTTCCAGAGACTCAATGACTCCCTCAACGCCAGGGGCGAACTTTTCGCGTTTGAGTTTTGTTTGATTCAGTCTCTGAACGTAATCGAGCTGAACGCGCTGAAGGTCTCGGTCAAGATTTGGATTGGAAATATTGGGAATCTTTGGTTGTGAATTCCCGCGTGAGAATCTGCTTCCTCCCCCACGGGTATCGTTGCCAAAGCGTGCACCCTGATATATTGCAGGAAGGAAAGCGCTGCCAAAATGGTTGGCAGAACCTGGAGGAGCGCCAAGGGCAACAAACCCGGGCAGGTTGGCATTGTTGGTGCCCAGACCATACAAGGTCCATGCGCCGATGGAGGGTCTCACGAACTGCGAGTTTCCAGTGTGCATGATGGTCTGTGCCTGTGGATGATTGGGTAGGTCGGTATGCATGCCCTTAAGCAGGCATAGTTCATCAGCATGACTTGCAATCTCTGGCAGCAACTCCGAGATCCAAAGGCCACTTTTTCCATGTTGGCCGAACTCCCATGGGGAGCCCAAAAGTTTTCTGCCTCGCCCGAAACGTCCCGCCTTGCCGTTATCCTTACCGAGTTTTGGTTTGTAATCAAAAGTATCAACATGCGATGGAGCACCCCGCATTGAGAGAAAAATCACCCGCTTTGCCCTGGATTGGAAGTGTGGTTTTTTCGGCGCGAGTGGCCCAACGGCTTTGGATTCGGCTAGTGCTTGTTCGTGAGCGAGTGCAGCGAAGGCAAGATAGCCAACGCCTGAAGATGTCGATTTGAGAAAATCACGGCGAGTGAACATGGCAGTGGGCTGAGGATTGATTTAATTAAGGTATCTGAATTCAGCAGAGATTAGTAGGGATTGGCAGAAGGATACAAAGGCAAGATTGGTTACCTTGCCGCGGTTCTGACTATCGGTTCCTGCTGTGACTAGGAAGTTATGAATGAATGCCTTGGTGGCCTCGATTTCCTCGTTGGTGGCAGGGCGTGCGTAGCAAAGTAGAAAGGCCTTTGAAAATCGTTCAAGTGGGGTGTCTGACTCGGCGATAAGGCGTTTTGCCATTGCTTCGGCCTGCTCGATGACAAAAGGATTGTTCATCAGGTAGAGTGCTTGGTCAGGAACGTTGGTTTCCTCCCGCCTACCGGTGACCAGATTAGGATCCGCGGGGTCAAAAAGGGTGAGTGCTTCTGGCAGATTGTCACGAGCGATGGGAAGGTAGACGGAGCGATAGTTCGGCTTGTCATTACTGCTGGATATCCCACGGGGTGATCTGGTTAATCCGATCCGACCATCACCGCGCTTCGCAATTTCCGAACCAACCGGGCGCTGTAGGTCCAGTTTCCCGCTTGCCATAAGCATAGAGTCACGCAGGGCCTCAGCATCAATTTTTTTTGGGTTGTGACGCCATTGAAGAGTGTTCTCAGGATCCTTCTTGAAGGCCAATGGGTGGAACTCCGAGCTTGTCTGATAGGTTCGGGTCAGGACCAGTTGACGCAAGAGCGACTTTATTGACCAGTTGTTATCCATGAACCTAACTGCTAGGTGGTCCAGAAGTTCCGGGTGGCTTGGAGCTTTTCCGGTTGCTCCAAAGTTATTTTCTGACGGGACAATGCTGCTGCCAAACAGTTTTCCCCAAACGCGGTTGACCATCACTCTTGCAGTTAGGGGGTTTTCTTTTGAAGCCAACCATCTTGCCAGTTCCAGACGTCCGCTGGAATCGGGAGGAAGCTCAACGGGTTCGTCACATAATACCTGAGGAAATCCGCGTTCGACTTTCTGGGCAGGTTTTTCAATTTCGCCACGAAGCAATACGGTTGGTTCAAACGGGCGACTCTGGTCCTGGACGCCCATGGCAAATGTCTTGGCCTTTCCGTTTTCATCATAGCCTTTCAGACGGGCATTGATCTGGGCAATGACTGAGCGTAAACGCTGTAGTTGCTGACCGGCATTGGAGGACCTACCGGCAGCGCGATCCTGTGCAGCCTGTATTTCCAGCTGACCGAAGCGCTTTTCGGAGTCTTCCATTCGTTCTTGAAGAATTGCTTTTTCCCTTGTGCTAAGCGAATGGATAGGGTTTGCGTCGGGGATTGGCAGTTCCAGAAGTTTCGTTCCGCGCCTGTTTTGAATTGCGTTGACCGTACCGAAATACGTTTTAGTACTCAGGAAAATGCCCGCCAGTGAGTAGTAGTCGGCAGTTGGAATAGGGTCAGACTTATGGTCGTGGCACCTGGCACATGAGACAGTCAGTCCGAGAATGGCTTGGGTGGTTGTGTCTGCTTGCTCGTCGGCAAGGTCGTAAGCAAATTGTCGGGGGCTTCGCTCATTGAGCCCCTTAGGGCCGATGGCGAGAAACCCGGTTGCCACCAAATTTTCCTGCCAGTCATCATCGTCCTTAATAGGTAGTAGATCTCCAGCGATCTGTTCACGTACAAATTCATCATAAGGCTTGTCAGAGTTGAATGAGTTGATGACATAGTCCCGATAACGCCAAGCCTGAGGGAATGCCATATTGACTTCTTTGCCGGTTGATTCCGCATAACGTGCCACATCAAGCCAGTGTCTGCCCCACCGTTCCCCGTATTGGTCGCTAGCAAGGAGACGGTCCACTTCCGTTTCATAGGCCTTTTCCGGATTTTCTTTCCATGCCCTGGCGTAGCGTTCTAGATCCTTAATGGAAGGGGGAAGGCCGGTCAGGTCAAAATATAGCCTTCGGAGCAGAGTTCCAGGCTGTGCATCTGGGGCAGGTTTAAGTTCTGCTTCCTCGAGCTTGGCCAGTATGAAATGATCCACATCCGATTCCGGCCACTGCCGGTCTTCTACTGTGGGTGGTAGTTGTTTGGTGGGTTTCTTGAATGACCAAAACTGTTTACCGGCTTCGATGTCGATTTCGCTTTTTACAATGACCTGGTCTGCAATTCTGGGGTCGGGTGCACCCATTTGAATCCATTGCCTGAAGTCGGCGATCACATTTGCTGGAAGCTTTCGCTTGGGCGGCATTTCATAGTCGCTTTCCGCCCAGTTAATTGCGGTCCACAACAGGCTTTTTTCCAGGTTTTCGGGTGTGACAGCGGGACCAGAGTCGCCTCCGTGTCGGATTCCCTCACGGGTATCAAGATTGAGCCCACCCTTGATCTTTTCGTCTGTAGAATGGCATTGGTAGCAGCTTTCTACCAGGATGGGGCGGATCTTTGACTCGAAGAATTTCAGTTCATCGGCGTTGGGTTGTTCTGTATCGGCTGTCAGTGCCGGAACAGCCGTCGCGACCCCCCAAAGGGTCATTAAAAAGGGCAACTTCATTGGAATTAAGGGGGTTTTTACGGATGGCTTAGGGTTTACCTTTTCTAACGATCAAGCGGGGGTCTCTTGGGTTTGTCTGCACCCCCTTGCCCGGCATCGGCACCCGGACGGTCGCGTTGAGGGAGACCGGAACGGTTGCGCAGTAAAGCCATGATAGTTGCCTGCTCTTCCTTGTCGATAAAGCCATCATTGTTGGTGTCAGCATCACCAAAACGTGCAGCTAGCCGTTCCGGAGCCTCGTCCGGGCTGATTTTCCCATCTTTGTTGGTGTCAATTTGTTCAAGGCCGAATCCTCTGTTCTGATCAGTGCGGTTGCGCTGGCCGAAACGCTGACGGATGAATTCGATGACTTCGGCTTGTTCTTTTTTGTCTATAAACCCGTCGGAATTGGTATCGTGTTCATCAAAGTGTTCCGCCATGCGTTCAGGGGCTTCCTCTGGGCTGATTTTACCGTCACCGTTTTTGTCCAACTCAGAAAATTGCGGGATCCTTGCACGGGTTTGTCCACCTTGTCCCGGATTTCCCGAAGGACGATTATTCTGGCCGCCAGCGAAACCGCCGGGGCGGTTGGATGGACCAGATAATTCTCCGGCACTGAGTTCACCATCATTGTTACGGTCCATTCTGCGCAGGATCACGACTGCCATGTCGATCTCGCCCTGTTGAATCTTACCGTCCCGGTTGTAGTCGAATACCTGCAGTATGGATGCACTTCCACCCGCATTGCCTGACTCTGGCCTGCGGAAAGGTGTGGGCCCGCGCCGTGGGCGTCTTTCGCTTCTTTGATCAGGAGATCCGGCTTCACTGCTCCTTAAGGGTGGTCGCCGGGTTTGCCGTTCTCCGGGATTGTCATTGCCACGATCACTTCGTGATTGTTGTTTTTCCTGGGCTTCTAACAGAGCGGTGCAGGCAATGCTCATTGCCGCAATTACAGGTAGGTGGGTGATCTTGTTTGTTTTCATGATGCGATGGATTATTTGAAATAACAGGGATTGCTCCACTTTATTTGTCATTTTAAACAGGAAAGATTACCCTTAAATGATGCGGGCAATATTATTTTCTCAAGCTTTAGGATTCCATTTTCATGGACCTTTTTCGAAACACTGGATCTAGATGTTTTCTTTTGGGAGGATACTCAGGCGCGTATCTGCTCGATTGCCTGGTGTGCACGCTTTGTGGGCCCCAGTCGCTCCTTGCTTCCCATCGCGGTCAGCATCGTGTTGTATACGTCAATTCCCTCAGCGCCGATGTCCATGATGTCGCCGGTTTTAAATCGCCCACCAGCTCCACTAATGGCATGGAAGACACCCGAAAGCTCCCGCTTGACATTATTATGCCGCCCATCTCCGGACTCGGTCGATATCGTGATCAATGAATTCTCGAGGATGGTTTTGCCATTGGCTTCAAGCGAGTCTTTATCGTCCAAGGCTTTCAGGAAGTAGGCCACTTCGTTCATCTTCATGTGCGCGTGGGCACGCAGGGCTTTGTTTTCGCCCTTCTCACTGAACCGGTGCCACCATTCGTGGCTACAGCCCTTGTCACCCGAGGCGTTCAGTTGTCTGGCGTCGTCGAAAGAGAAAATTTTCCGACCTGAATAGTGATAATCACCCGTCATGCGGATCCTCTCCCCTGCGGCGAGGAAGGTGAGGGAACCGAAGCGTACACGATCAGTTTGAATAGCCATAGCATAGAGTTCAGCCATGAGGCGCCATTCCTCCGTGAGTTCGTTTAGCTGCATGTCGATACCTTGTCCACCGGGGTCAGCCTGCCCTTCGTGCTTGAGTCTTGACCTTGGTGGTAATGGAGGAATGCCGGAATCTTTTGCTGCCTGGTTGTCCTGGGCGAAGGCCCGCTGCTCTAATTCACGGATCCGATCCAAGTGATCTTTAAGGCGCGTCTTTGAAGTTTGACCCAATGGAGAATTAGCACCTGTGTAGTGGCGGTATTGTTCAACCACTGCATCCAAAACGCTGCTCTTCAGTCGCCTTTGTTTTTCTTCCTTGGCATCACCGCCAAGGCTCACCCGGCCGAAAACGCGGTCAAACACATCGCGTGGTTTCTCCTGCATGCTGGCAGCAATTGTGCCATCTGGGTTGTAGCTGTGGATGTATCTACTGATCCTGCTGCGGCGGAAGAAGGTTCCTGCGACTAGAGTGGTTAACTGCTTTCCAGGCAATCCTTGAGGATGGTGTGCGCGGCGAACTAACTGGTCAATGGATGCTCCTCCTGATTTTGCGCTACCGTTGGGTGCTGTTGCCGTGAAGGCACCTGATGCGCCATCAAAATGGGCATTGAGTCCAGAATGATCACAGCGGACCTGATCAACATTTCTCATGATGAGCAACTTGTTAGATAGGGGCTTGAGTGGCTCAAGAACGCCACTGAATCCTTCACTCTGCAATGGAGCCGGGATCCCCAGTCCAAAGAACAGGTTAAAGGCTCTGACCGGAACAGGCTCCTTGATGGCAGCACCGTGCGCGCGCGTGGTGACCATTTCTTCCAGCAATGGAAGCCCCACGGTGAATCCGCCCAGTCCGCGTAGCACAGTGCGCCTGTTTATTTTACGGTGACTCATGGTAACGTGCAGTGCCAGATTGGCTAAATGGTATTTTACACTCAGTTGGCCGGGTTTGAAAACAGTGTAAATGATTTATTTGCCGTTGTGTGATGCATTTTCCGGCTGTTGCATCCTAACCAAGTCACTGAGCGTGATGGCAACTATGGTTTCCGGATAATTACCGCCGTTTGCAAGAGCAGAGGCGTGTATGGCTTTTACCATCGGGATATCCGGACCGCCTAGCGGGCGGCCAAGGGCAAATTGAGTGAGTTTCCAAGTGATGTTTTCAGCAACTCGTTCATTCTCTGCAAGAATATCCATGAGATCTGCACTGGATTGATAGGCATAGCGCTTCGCATTACCGGGCAGTACCAATTCACCGTCCTCGCGTAAAAGGTTCTTGAAACGATCGAATTTCTTAAACGTTCCCAGCCCGTCGTAGCGTTCCAGACCGAAGGCAAGAGGTTCGAATTTTTGATGGCACCCACCACATGATTTGTCGTTAATACGTGACTGGGCAATGAAGCGTTGCGATTGACCTGGGCTTGAAGGCACGGGTGTGGTATCAGTCCCTGGTGGAGGATCCTTTATAGTGCCGCGAAGTAGGTCATGGAGGATAAAGAGACCGCGGGTAACCATTGAGGCACTGTCACCGCCAATAGTCAGGATGCTACCATGGGTAAGCAAGCCTCCACGGGAGGGGATTTTCGAGAGATCATAGCGGATCAGTTCACTGCGACCTGATGGTTCAAATGGATTGATTGCAGGGTGTTTGTCTTGTGGTTGCGCAAAGCGGTAGTGTTGTGCAAGCCGTGGAGTGGCATAGGTGAACTGGGCATTGAAAAGGTCGGAAAGTGGTTTTTTGTCCCGCCAGGCTATTTCTTGAAAAAAAGCAATTGTTTCGGCGATCATGTCCCCGGCAAGTGCATCGTTCCATGCGGGATAGTGTTTCTTGTCAGGTTTGAGGTGCTTGAGGCGTTCCAAGTGAAGCCATTCATAGGCAAAATGCTTCGAGCGCCTTTGTGCCCGTGGGTCGGCGAGCAGGCGGCGCACCTCTCTCTCAGTCACGGACGGATTGGATAGCTGTTTTGATTCAGCTGTCTCCATGAGTTGTGAATCCGGTGGTGCCCCCCAGATGATGTAGCTGATGCGTGACGCTAACTCGTAATCGCTAACCGGCGAGGGATTGGAACTTTTATTCTTTTTCTCCATGAGGTAAATGAAGCGAGGTGATTGCAACATGGCTTCCAGGATATAAGTCATTGCTTCATCAAAGCTGCCTCCATTGGCTGCCACAGCCGTGGATATTCCCCGAAACGTGCTTATTTCATGCTCCTCAAGAGGTCCACGTAGAACCCACTTACCGAGTTTTGTGATGTGAGCTCGCATCGGTTTCTGCGTGAGGCTGCGATTATTGGAGAATCGGGCGACAAATTTTCCGACATCCATTTTCCTGACGGCAAAAGATGCAAGACGGGAGTATGCCTCCACATGCTTGAGGTCAACACCGAGGTTGTAGGACGTATTGCTGAAACCATCAGCACGAAGGTCTACAGGCAATAGTTTGCGGGCCTGTTCGGCAATATCCACACCGAGAATACCACGAACGGTTTCGATATACTCAGGGACTGTCAGTCTCCTTAAAAAACGGTTATTGGCGTTTGATCCGGATTTGTAGGCGAGAGGGTCAATTATTTCAACCGGCCAATGAGCCCCGTCATCGATCCATTTTTTTAATGACGCCTTTTCCTGTTGCGAGAGTGGGTCACGATCCTCCGGCATCTCGTTATCAGCTACCACCTTCCACAGCAGGCTCTTGGATCCGCTACCAGGTATAATAGCTCTGCCTTCCTTGCCGCCAGCCATTGCAGTGGCCTGCTGTGAGAGGTTCAGTTTGCCCTTGCTGGTGACTGCATCATGACATTCCAGACAGTGTTTTACCATTAGAGGAGCAATTTCCCGGTGAAAGAACCGGGATTTTTCAGCCAACCGATTACGGGCAAGAAGTTCCTTGTTGCGGGCAAGAAGTTCTTTGCTGCTTACGCTTGCACCGGCTTTAAAGTTTTGCTCTGCCTCATTGGCCGATAGTGCACGCCCGTATATTGCAACCAAGTGATAATTACCTTTCCATGGCCGGTTAGTGGAGGCTTCATTGGCTAATGAGAGATAAAAGGAACTGTTCCAGTTTGAGGTATTGCCGCTAATGGTTTTGCTGCCCACCTGGATACCGTTAATATAAATGGCGGACTGTCCGGTCCGGTTTCTGGTATAGATAAGGTGTGTTAGTTCTGCTTTCAGGCTGCCTTTACTGGAAGCGGTTGAGGGCATGCCGTTTTTGCTCGTGCGTGTTGTGCGCAACCGGGCATCAATCTGGTTTCCGTCCTGCCCGAGGGTAAAGTTACGCTCAGAGGTATTCTTTGAAATGGTGAGGATACGGGCAGGGCCGGACTGGTTGGTGCTAGCGGGATGAACCCATGCTTCTACGGTAATTTCTCCGGATTGGCTTACGGCATCCCGAATCTTTGTTGCTGCTTTGAGCGAGCGGATACGTGTTGGGCGGTGGATTTTAAGGATGCCTGCGGAGAGAGAAACGGATTGAGGGTCCTCAATTTCCAGGTCCATAGAGGGCTCCACACCGGAATGATCCTTGATGATTTTCCCAGATTTTTCACTGAAGTCATAAAGGGCAATGATTCCCTCCGTGTTACGTTTTCCTGCACTACATAATGTCGTGCCGGCAAGGAAAAATAAAATCAAGGCAATCTGTCTCGGGTCTCGCATGATTTCATTAAAGGGAGTCATCAGTATTCTATAGTATGCTCCTGAAGATTCATCATGTCTGCCCCATTTCTGGATAGTATTACTGCCTTGTGCGTTCGGATTTACGAATGGCATGGAGTTTTTTCTCTAGCCGCTCAACGATATCGGGATGCTTCAGGTAGAGATTTTTTTGCTCACCCATGTCACTGGACAGGTTATAGAGCTGGCCATCAGGTTCGCCGGGTTGAGGCTTTCTTTTCCGTGGTTTTGAGAAGCCGCCGGAACCCAGTGCATTAATAAGTTTCCAGTTGCCATCACGGATGAGCATGGTGCCGCCTCCGGCGGCCATGACGATCGGCGGGCGTTGTTTGTCGCCGGCTGCACCGATGCCGAGCATTGCCGGGGTGAAGTCGAAGCTGTCCGGGGCTGCATTATCGGGCAAGCTTTTGCCGCAGATGGTGGCAAAAGTGGCAAACAGGTCCGTAAAGCAGATGGTGTGGTCAGTGCGGCTTCCGGCACCTACCTTGCCCGGCCAGCGTAAAATAAAGGGCATGCGGTGCCCGGCTTCCCAGGCGTCTGCCTTCATGCCGCGCAAACCACCAGATGAGTCGTGGCCGAATTTCTCAACGTCCTGATCATACCAGACCGGCCCATTGTCTGAGCTGAAGATTACCAGGGTGTCTTCCCTCATGCCGTTGGTGTCGAGTGATTTTAATACATTGCCTATCATGGCATCGACCATCATCATGAAGTCTCCGTAGAGCCCTGCTTTGCTCTTGCCGGCGAACTCTTTGGACGGCAGCCACGGTGTGTGTGGAGCCGGGTAGGCAAGGTAGAGAAACAGGGGTTTTTCTTCTTTTTTCTCCTTGTGCTTGTTGATCACCGAGATTGCTTCCTTTGTGAAGCGTGGCAATACCTCCTTAAGTTTGAGGTCGGGCGAAATTTTTCCCTGACGCCAGAATGCTCCCTGAATGTTCGTCCATCCCTGCGTATTATTGGCGGCAATGGTTTCACTTGGGGGCATGACTGCCCTGTTATTACGTATATAGAAATAAGGAGGAATGTCCGTGGAGGCGCGTATCCCGAAAAAGCTCTCAAACCCGCAGTCCACGGGACCACCACGCAATTCGCCTGTATAGCTTTCGATGAGTTTCTCGTTAAAGCCCAGATGCCACTTGCCAACCATCGCGGTGTGGTAGCCTACCGATTTGAGGAATGAGGCAATGGTTTCCTGACCTTTTTCTATAATGGGCTGACGTCGCCAATTAAACTCTGTTCGCCAAGGGTAAGTTCCTGTCATCAGGCCATAGCGCGAGACATGGCATAGTGGACCGGATGCGTGGGCGTCCGTGAAGAGAAGGCCATCATCTGCCAGGCGGTCAACGTTTGGAGTCGGTATTTTTGACTCGGCATTGTAGCAACCCGGGTCGCCGTAGCCCATGTCATCGACAAGAATTAGCAGGATATTTGGCGGTTTGGAAAGAGCAGGATAAACGCAGCCAAGGATCAAGAATACAAGTGTAATATAAAACTTCATAATTTTGGTTCCCATCCCTTACGATATTCACGACGCCAGAATTTGTTGTCGTCGGGGTTGCCAACGATCTGCCGAGTCTTGGGGTCTAGTTTTACTTCACTGCGGGTAAGATAGGCAATATTACCAAGGTGGCACATCAGAGCACTTTTCTGAGCATCCTCGATCTCGGCATTGAGGCGGGTTCCATTACGGATGCCGGCAGCAAAATTCTGGAAATGCGGCAGGTCGGTGAAAGGGGGGATATTTTCCTCGAGCAGCTTTCCATCTAGGTCATAGATACGGTAGCCTGAACTCTCAAAGGCCATGATGCCCTTGTCACCGTAGATACTAACGAAGCTTTGTTTCTCGTGTTTGCGTGGCAGGCAGCTACTCCCATGCCAACTGATTCCTACCTTGCCGAAGTCAAAGGTGGCATCTGCGGTATCGGGTGTTTCCTGGTCGTCATCATGGTGGTATCTTCCGCCATTGCAGGTGACCCGATCGGGGTAATCTACGCCTAGGCCCCAGCGCGCGATGTCGAGAGCGTGGACACCGTTGTTAGCCAGTTCGCCGCCGCCGTAATGCCAGTGCCAGTGCCAGTTGTAATGCACAAGGTTGTCCTTGTAGGGGCGCTCGGGTGTTGGTCCCTGCCACATTTGCCAATCCAGCCATTGCGGGATTGAAACCTGCTTGCCGAGACCGATGGACCCGCGCCGGTTATTATACCAGCAGCGTGCATAGCGTAGGTTTCCGAGGGCACCTGCGCGGATCTTGTCGATCCCTTCACGGAAGGACGGCAGGCTGCGGCGTTGGTTGCCCATCTGTACCAGCCGGTTGCCCTGACGCGCTGCTTTCACAATGAGTCCTGACTCGTGGCAATTGTGGCTGCCGGGTTTTTCGACATAGACGTGTTTGCCCGAGGCGCAGGCAAGGACGGTTGCCGGCGTATGCCAAAAGTTGGGTGCGGCAATGGCAAGTATATCAACTTCCTTGTCATCAAGTATTTCTCTGAAATCGGTGACGCCTTTTGGGTTTTTTCCTGCCTGCTTGGTGGCGGCATGTTTAATCCCGTTGGCTAGGCGGTTTTGGTCCACATCGCAGACATAGGCAATCTCGGCATGATCAACACCAAGGAATCCTGTGATATGCGCTTTGCCCCGACTTAAACCCATGACGCCGATACGCAGGAGTTGATGAGGTTTTTTTCGCGCCAAAATAGCGGGTGCGCTCACCATTGTAGAAATGGCGGCAGAAGTTTTCAGAAAGGCTCGCCTGCTTTTCATCCCGTGATCTTGGCATATCACTGCCCTTTTTGCCAAGCCTCCCATTGTTTTCTTAATTTAGAGGCTTCTTCGGGGTTTTCATCGGCAATATTATTCAGCTCACTTGGGTCATGATCTAGATCATAGAGTTCCCATTTTCCCTTGGATTGGGCTACCAGTTTCCATTTTCCGGAGCGAATGGCCCTGCCCCGTGCGTGTTTCCAGAAGATGCTTGTTCGGTCTGCGACGGGTTTTCCTGCAAAGGCCCCGGCAAAGCTGCGCCCAGCATGAGGCTGGATAATCTGTCCTGCAAAGTGTTCCGGGTAATGTATGCCGGCGGTTTCAAGTAATGTCGGCATGAGGTCGGTAACGTGACAGACCGACTTTACCAGTGAGGCCTTTTTGGAGATTCCGGCGGGCCAGTGGGCAACCAGTGGGCTGCGTGTTCCTCCCTCGTGATCATGTTGCTTAAACAGGCGGAAAGGGGTGTTGCCCAGATTGGCCCATCCGTAGCCGACACTTTGGTAGGTATGTTCGGGACCGGGCATGACGTCCGGTCGATTCCCGGGAATCATCGCTTTACCTGCTCTGGTTTTAAGTGGCAGGTAAGGCCCCTTGCGTTGATTTTCGTATTCAACATGGCAGGCACCATTGTCATGCATATAGAGGATGAGGGTATTATCAAAAACTCTGCGCTTTCTGAGCAGGTTCATGATTCTTCCAATGCCCTCGTCCATGACCGCTACCTGTGCTGCGTAAACTTCCATGCGGCGCTCCTGCCATGACTTGTGTTTTTCGTTTTCCCAGGCGGGAATCCTTGTGTGGCGAGGGGACATCCGGCAATTGGCGGGAATAATGCCAAGGGCTTGCATTCTTTCCATGCGCTCTTCACGCAATACGTCCCACCCCTTCGTGAACCTTCCCTTGTGCTTTGCGATATCTTCTTCGTGCGCGTGCAGTGGCCAATGGGCTGCAGTGTAGGCAAGATAAAGAAGAAATGGCTGTTCCGGGTTCTGATTCAGTGTTCGGTTTACCATGTCTGCGGCTTCATGACTCAGCGCATCGGTGAAATAGTATTCGGGATCATTGCGGGCCTCGTGTGAAATGTCCTTGCCGTCCCGGGTCAATAGGTCGGGGTCGAAGAAACTGGCGGCTCCGCCGGGAATGCCATACCAGTGGTCAAAGCCACGATCGTTTGGGGATCCGGCACCTGCACGGGCATGATTGCCAAGGTGCCATTTGCCCGCCATAAGCGTGGTATAGCCGGCCTTACGGAAAATTTCCGGCAGCGTGACACATTTCTTGCTGAGGGTAGCGCCGGGTTTGGCGGTTTTCGAATATTGCCCGGTCATCAGGCTGGCCCGGGTGACCAAGCACATGTTGTTTACATAGTAGTTGGTAAAGCGCAATCCTCCCGAGGCCAGGGTATCAATGTTCGGGGTTGGAATTTCTCCCCCATAGCAGCCGATATCCGAGAAGCCCATGTCATCGGCGATAATTACCACGATGTTCGGTTTTCTGGCTGTTGCAGCAGCAATCGAAAGAAGAAACAAAGCGAGGAGGGCCGGGCGTATCAACATTTCATGGCAACATAGCGGGAAACTTGCGCGTGGCCAACAGCTCATCCATGGGGATTATTATTGTTTTGTTGGGTGGTCTGTTGTGGTAACCCTTTCATGTAATGAAGATTTTAATATCCACTTTTGCTATTTGGGTTAGTACCCTTTCAATGTCCCTAGCCGAGGAAGGTTTTACCACGA